>OCPT01001245.1_pt1 | contig 15345 bp, 34 predicted proteins | sample 1538741 | NCBI WGS metagenome assembly OCPT01 (sample SAMN04571723, study PRJEB22368) | human gut metagenome | biome: human gut; material: stool | host: Homo sapiens | place: Luxembourg | collected 2012-12-06 | reverse complement strand
TTTTCTCCTCCATTTACTTCATAATAATTTCACTTTTTTTGAATTGTTAACTATAATTCATAAACTTCAATATCATCATCATCATAGTAATCTAATATATTTATTGCATCATTGGGTTTGTCATTATTTAATTTAGCTGATAATGGCACTTTACCTCTTTCCAATACATGACCATAACCTTCTATAAAACATTGACCAAACTTTGCTCTTAATCTACAATAATCTCCTGCCATAGATTTAATTCTGTCATCTTCTTCGTCTAATGGATAAAAAGCTGATTCAAAACTATCCAAATATTCCTCTGTTATTTTTTCATCATCAAGTTCTATTTCAAACTCTTTTGTGGTTGTAACCTTAACTATAAATTTTCTCATTTTTATTTCTCCTTTTACTAACTCGCAATATATTCAAATTATTAATTAATATTTTAATAATGTAGGATTTTCATAAATATTACCTACAACTTCAGAACCAAATCTTTTATCGTCACTACCTTTTAATGATATATCCTTTCTAGTTTCAAATTATTCTTAACTGCTCTTCTATGCTGCACCATTCTTTTTTTACTGGATATAAACAATATCTCTCTTGTCCTACAACATAATTTTCTACTGTTCCCCACTCTTCCCCATCTATAAATTTAACTTCTAAGTTATCTATATAATCTAGATGTTTAGATAGTATTCTCTTAATACCTTTATCAGCATTTTTATTGAACCTCTCTTTATCAAACCTATAAACTATCATTTTATCTCCCATTAATTTCAAATTGCCTCCTAACTATTTAAATAATTGGCTCTATCCCAAGCTATAAGGCTACGTATTGCTTCTATATTGCTTCTCTCATTTCTTAGCCTATCTTTGCATATCTCATATTCAATATCTGCTATATCTCGCTTATATCTTAATTCTGCTTCTTGTCCTCTAGCTATATCATATACAAGGTTTGCTGGATAGTTATTGCCTCTTCCTCTTAGTTCTATTTCCTTCTTTGCTAAAGCCATTCTATACTCTCTCTCCGCCATAGCCTTAGCATAGCCACGTTTCCTTAACTCTATTGTTAGAGAGTCTAAAGTTTTCTTAGACTTCTCCAACAATTCTAATTTCTCTGCTATATCCATATTAGTTTTCCCTGAAAGTAAAGACTGCTTGTAATTCAGCTATTTCTCTTTCAAATTTCTCTAATTGCTCTTTCTTATAAATTTCTACTGCAGCTAGATCTTTAAATGTAATGTCTTCTCTTGTAACTCCATTTTCATCAACAATATATTTACCAAACTCACCCTCAAGTTCTCTTGAAACAACTTTTACAACCTCATTAATGATTTTTAAATTACTCATTTTCTTCTCCTTTACTACTTTATTAAACCCTTTTAAAAATTCTGCTCCTGCTTTTCCCACTTCAACTATAGCTTCTTTAACTTTTTCTTCTGGTTTCTGTTCCTTTTTAGCAACTTCTTTTTTAGCCTTTCTTTTTTCAGCTGCTCTCTTATCACTTTCAGAACCAACATAAGGAACATTAGTATAATCTTCATACTTTGGTTTCATAAACTCGTCTTTTCCTAATATGAATAAACCTCTTAAATCACTATCTGAAATCTTTGGATATTCAATTTTAAGTAAATTTATTATTCCTTCTGACTTTTGATTGTCATTTAAATACTTGCTTATTTTCTCAATTATTTCTGGTTCAACTTTTTTTATATAATTCTTATAATTCTCATAAGTTCTTTGATAAACATTGTTAATCTCAGGAGATACTAATCCTACTCCTTTATAATCAGATCTAATTTGTTTAATAATTTGAACTTTACTTTTTTCCTCTGTAATCCAATTTTCAATCTTAGATACTATTTCCGTTTCTAATCCTTTTAACATTTTTAATCTATTCTCCTTCCCATATTTACTAACCACAAATCTATATTCTGCATAATATTTTCCAAATGCTGAATTGAACTCGAATGACTCTTGCCAATCCATATCAGTTCTTTCAAATAGAACTCCTGTTAATATCTTGTCTACTGCTTCAATACACTCTATTTCTGCATCTACTTTAGCTTCTCTTAACATTGTGTCTATAACTTTCTTTTGCCAAGGAAGTAAAGTATCTAACCATTTAGTTTGTGCATTATATTGAGCTACTTCTTTACCTTGCTCTCTTTCTAACTTTCTCCTTTGACTTCTATTCATCTGCTAACCTCTCAATAATAAAGTTTTTAAACTTGTCCAATTTGATTCAACTCTTACATCAATGTTATTATCTGATAATATTGTTCCAATATTGAATGACTCTCTATAATCAACATCCTTGTAAGTTACAATAATGACTCTATTTGTTACATCTGTTATAACTCCATCTTTAGCGTTTAACTTACTTCTTTTATCACTTGTAAAAACCCTTACTTTTAATCCTTTAAATAAATTTAATTTACTCATATTTATTCCCCTCTATATACATGTCGTAATAAGTTATTGCTACTGCATATGCTTGCCATATATCTTTTTTGAATCCATAAAACCATCCTGGTTCTTTCTTAGTGCCTTTCCCCTTATTAGGTGTATTAGGAGCAAATCTATCTATTAGAGCTTGTACTATATTGCTATCTTTAGCTTTCATACTGCCACATAAATTCATCTTTTCATCTTTTCTATAAATGAATTTTAATGAATCATTATAATAATTATCCTCTAATGCTTGAATGAATCTTCCTATCCACACACAGGTTTCAAAAACACTTTGTCCTACTGCCATTCCATAACTTGCTATCATTTCTATAGCAACATGATTTATACATTCACTTTCCTCTAATCTTTCATACCTATCCATCAATAAATTATCTAAAAGTTCTTCATTAGTTATTTTTTCAGATACTATTGGTTTTAAATCTGCTTCCCTAATAAGAACTACTCCACTTTGCTCATTCCCTGGATCTATTGCCAATATCATTAAATAATCAACCTCCCACCACAACAATTTCTTATAAGACTTTCTCTTTCATATTCTCCATTTTTACTGATTACAGTTTTTAAAAGCTTATCTAACTGCTTGTCCTTAATATTTAGAACTACTTGTACATCTTGTCTACTTAAATACTTCTTGTCCCAAAGAAATTCTAGTTTATTTTGGAATTTCAACTTCAACTTTTTGTCCAATTCCTTATTAAAATGAACTCCAACTCGTCCATCTCTATGATGTTGTGGACAAAGATAAATATGATTTAATGGACAATCTCTTAGTGTTGGTACTTGTGACCTGAATTGTATATGATGTAACTCTGTTCCATATGCTCCACATATGCTACATTGATTTTCATAATTCATATTGCACCTCTAATTATTAAATTGAATCTGACTATTAGCACCAGTAATCATATATCCTAGTTCTTTAGATGGCTCCCACTTCTCGATGTACTTAATAGCTTCTTCAAAATCTTTCTTAGCTGTATCTTTATAACTTGCAACATGAAATACTTGCTTGTACCTTTTCCAAAGGTTAGAGAACACTTTCTTACTAATTTCTCTATATGCTGGTGTATCTTTTCCACCTAGAACCACTACCACTCTTTCTTTTGCAATTCTATGAATTACTTCTTGTTGACCGTAATCAATTGTCATGCTATTACTTAGGACCTCTATTTTTTCATCTACTTCTTCAAATTTCTTATCATGGTCCTTAATGATCTTAAACTGTAATTCCATCATTTCTATTGGAGATAATTGTTTTTGAGGTTGTCTTAATGCTTCCTCCATTTTGTTAAATGCTTCTATATATTTAAGCTTCCATTGAAGTGCCTTACTACCTGTAAACCCCATGACTAATAAACTGAATCCATCTCTTGTTAATAAACACTCTTTTCTTTTTTCTCCCTTTGCATCAACATAAAAACTATTAATAAAGTAACGAGCGGAATTTTCCGTTGGTTCTATTTCTCTGATTAATCCACTAATTTTATCTAATACATCACTATGTCTTTTTTCAAAATCTTCTGCAACTTGTCTACTAGTTACAACTAATTCTCCATTATTATTTCTTGTTACTACAACATCTTTGTGTTGGTGCTTTTCAATTTTATTCTCCATTTCTACCTCTCCTTTTATGATATTGAGTTTCATATGAGAATGAGCAGTTATAACTATTGCTGGCTAAATGCCCATTCTCCCCCTATTTTATTTACAAATATCTTTTATACAATTTGTGCAAACTTTCTTACCTTTAAATTCAACTACGTATTTAGCATTTCCACAGAATACACATCCTGGTTCATATTTTCTTAAAATTACTTCTTCACCATCTATAAATATTTCTAATGGATCTCCCTCTTCAATATTTAAAGTTCTTCTCAACTCCTTAGGTATTACTATTCTCCCCAACTCGTCTACCTTTCTTACAATTCCCGTTGCTTTCATTTCTTATTCCTCCATCCTTATATTTATTTCTATTGCTTTAATATCATTCTCTAGCATTACAACTAGCTTTCCAGTTGCACTTTGATAATTCTTAACCGCTTCAAAATTATCAAATATTTCTATAATCTTATCTCTCTTAGAGCTTGTTATAATTCCATATCCATAGGCTTCATCAATTGACTTAATATCTGGATAATCATTCTTTAACTCTTCTATTTTTTTATTATGCTTTTCTATCTCTGTATTAAGTTTCTTCTCATACTTAGCTTTAAGCTTTTCTAATTCTGCTTTATACATTTCTAAAGCTTTTTTATTCATTTTCAAAGCTCCTTTCCGGTTTCTGGATCATAACCTAACTTATTTCTTACACTCGCAAATCCCCAAGCACACTTTCCAGTTCTATCTTGATATTCATCTGCTACACACTTCTTATATATCCATACATCATGTGCTGTAATATCTGTACTACCTAATGTTTCATTTGCTATTTTAGCAATTTCCCTATTAAGCTTTTGCTTACCGGCTTTACTTCGTGCATTAAAGAAAATATCAGTTTTATCCCTAGTAATAAATTCAGTTCTTATAGCTGCTCTTATTGCTCCAAGATGATATTTTGTATACTTCTTAGTGCCTCTAGCATTCATATAAGCTAAAATATTATCTGCTACAGTCATAATTATTCCTCACTTTGAATAACTTCTAATATTTCAACTGCATCATAATTATCTGCATACCACTTACCCAAATCTTCAAATCTATAAAATATTAATCCTTGTTTCTTACAAGTATCCTTATCAATAAAATCTACTTGAATTTCTACTAAACCTTCTGCTAAATTTCTAACCTCTTCTACTCTTGACATATGAATCACTCCTTAAATCTATTTAATGAAAATATTTATAATCTTTTTTTCTTTCCATCCTCTGTTTACTAGTTTTTTATTATGTCTACTAAATAATTTGTTGATGTCAAAACCTTCTTTTGCTAATAAAATTAATCCTCTAATAACTACCTGTTGTACATCTAACAACTCCTCAGCTATGTGTAGCTTGTCAGAGCGCTCTCTAATAGCTTCTCGTACTTCTAGGTATTCTTCTTCAAGTTTATTAGAAATCTTCTCCCAAGAGTCGTTATCGTTGTTCTCTGATGTCTTTATATTCCTATCAAGTATCATTAACTTTAATTTCATGCTAAACCCCCTTTACTTGACTAATATGAACTGATAATTTAACACTATCTTCAGCAGGTACTCCAGTTTCATTAAGCATTACTGCAACTTCTGCTAAATCATTAATTCTTCTATTCATTCTTCTTAGATTTCTTATTATCTCTTCAAGCTTTGCTATTCTATATTCTTTAGCTTTAACTACTTGCTTAAGATATAAATTTTCTACTACTGGATCCTTTAACATCTCTTTAAAAACTTCTTGGTCCAATTCTTCACTTGCTGCAATTGTTTCTTTATGGTTTAATCCATTTTCATCTATGCTTGTATACATTTTTTCTCTACACATTTCCATTCCTATTCCCCCTTATTTTTTGAATTGTGCAATTACCTAACTTCTTCAAAGATTACTTCATCTAAGTCCAACTCTTCGTCACAACTATTGCATTTGAATCCCTTTTCAGTTCTTTCTCCTAATGTTCCTTTGCCATAAACCATATCAATCAAACTTAAATCTTCACTTTCACAATACTCACATCTTACTTTAACTAACATATTTCAATCCCCTCTTTTTGAATTGTTCATTACAATATTTCACATTTTAAATATTCTTCAAGTTCGGATGGAACTTTAAAAAATCCAATGTCCTTAACTTCTGATACTACAATTTGTGTAACTTTATCATCTTTTATATAAGGCTCTGCTTTACTCTTTAGAACTTCTACACTATTTGCAATAAAACTATTCTTAACTACTGCATCCTTATATATATCTGCTCTGTAATACATTCTTTTTCTCCTATTTTTGAATTGCGAGTTACTTACTTATAACTTTCTCACACTTTAAGCATTTATATAAAACTACATGTTCTGGCATTTTAGAATATACATGCCAACAGCGACCAGTTATTTTTTCATATATTCGTTCTAGCATTTTAAACTCTCCTTTTATCTCATAGTAATTTCATTATGCTCCATATTCCTTATTTAATCTGTTGTATTCTTTTGTATCAACTTCTCTTAATCCAGTTATTTTTAAAGCCTTTTCTATTTTATCTACTGTATATTTCATTCCTATCTCATTAACATCTATTTGTAGTGTTAATCTTTCTGCTGGTATATCAAAATATCTTTTCATTCATCTTTCCTCCATTTATTCGCAATAGCCTCAAATTATTTATTATCATCCTTGTGTTGGCATCTTTCTATATAAGCTATAATTTCTATAGATACGCCTAACAAACCATAATAGTTTAAATCTTCAACATTACTACCTACATAGTTAAACCATTCATTTACTATAATACCTACCAACATATCTGGTTTTAAAGGCATATTACTACATAATATATTTTCTATCGAAACTGCTATTTCTTCACTATGATTTCCCCATTCTGAACTATAAATATCACTGCATTTAATTGTCTCATCTTCGTCAACAGTTACCTCTCCTAGAGTAAATTGCATTATTCCATCTGCATTCATATTTAAAGCTTCTAGTATTATTTCTCTATCCATCTTTCATTCTCCCTTTCATCACAATAATTTCAAACTACTCTATTAACCTTTTAAGTAATTCAGTTTTTTCCTTACCCTTTTGAGCCCTTATACTCTTACCATCACTAAGGACTGGTGTACACATCTCCATTAATCTGTCATAAGCCCTTTTCTGATACATGTTCTCTAGGTCCTTAAGATTAATATTAGTTGTAATAATTGTTGGTAGTCCATTCCTATATCTGCTATCCATAATGTTGTATATCTTAGCTGCACTCCACTCATTTTTTTGTTCTGTTCCTAAATCATCAATTATTAATAAATCGGCATTAGATAAGCTCTTTAGTACAGTTTCTTCTCCTTCTTTACCATAAGAAGAATATGTCTCCTTTATTCTTTCAAGCATTTTATTAATACTTACACAAATCGTTGGTATTCCTCTTAGCATTAAATAATTAGCTATACATGATACCGCATGAGTTTTCCCATTACCTGGCTCTCCATAAAGCATTAATCCTAAATTATCTTCTTTAGCCTTAGTAAAGTTACTAGCATATTTACTACATATGTTAAAAATCTTTTCTGAACCAATATCATGATTCCAATTTTCAAATGTACATTGTTTAAATTTTTCATCCATTAAACTATTTTTAAATATGCTATTTAATCTTATTTGCTTTTCTTTGTTTTCATCTTCAATAGCTTTTTGTTCTAGTTCTTTCTTTCTACAACTACAAACTATAGGAACTCTTCTAAGAATATTTAGAATTACAATATCTTTTTGAATTGGATCTCCACACTTTTCACAAGTTTTTATGGGTTCATCATAGTCCAGTCCACTCTTCAGGTTCTTCTCTATTGTTTTTGCTAGTAGCTCCATTTCCATTACTTTCATTCCTTCCGTTCGAAGTCCAATTTTGTAATATTCCTAAAACATATTTATAATTATTAATTTTTCCTCTGTTCATAGCTTCAGTAGCTGCATCCATTAACCATTGTTTGTTGTAAACTTCTATATCTGCTGATATTTGCTCCATTAATATTGCAGTTACTATAAATCCACATTTTTCAAAATGTTTAAATATATCTAAATTTCCTTTAAGACTACTACTATTATTATCTTGTTGTAGTTCTTTCTCTATCTCTTTCTCTATCTCTTTCTCTATCTCTGGTGTACTTTTGTCGTTCAATTGTTGTACATTTGTACATTTACCTTGGACAACCTTTTTTGTATCATCTATTTTTTTTCTGTAATTTCTGATTCTATCTGCTTCTGTACTTGATTGTCCTATAAAATTTTGTATTTCAAGCATAAATATAGTTCCATCATCTAATATTTCTATGAGTTTTAATTTTTTAAATATATCAAATGCAACTCTCACAGTATCTGAATCTATACCAGTAATTGCTGATATCATATCAATGCTATATGGAATATATTCATTCAACCTAACCATTCCTTCAAACCTTAAAGATTTAAGATATAACTTTAAAAGTAAATTTGAATACTTATACCCATTTTGCATAGCTTCAAGCACTTTAATTTCAGGACTATCAAAAAAGTTCTCTTTAAGTTTTAAGTAATAATATTTTTTATTATCAGCCATAACGCTCTCCTACCTTTTCCTTAGATAAGCAAGGAGCCTAAGCTCCAAGCTTATTTGTTCAATATTAGTTCTGCCGCTCTTCTCATAATTCCATCTTTGGTATTGTTATATATCCATTCAATATAATCCGGCTTTTCCTCATAAACTTGCCCCATATTCTTCCCCTTATGAGCTCCAAATCCTATAATTACTTTCTTAGCCTCATCAATATTCATATTAGCTGCACCTGCATTTTGCTCTTGTTGTACAAACTCTCTCATATCCTCTATATCTTGCGTAAATACATCAGATAAACTTGCTACTTGTAATACTGCATCAATAAACGCTCTCTTCTTAGCCATTTTCAATATAGTATTTACTAAGTCAGCTATCTTTGGATTAGGTATTTTATATTGAATCTTCCCATATTTAGTTGTTTTCTTTTCAAATACCATGCTTTCATCAAATCCTTCTGGAAGTTCATAAGCATTTATATAAGCATATTTACTTTCCTTTGAATTACAGTTTCCTACACCTTGACTTACCGGGTTTCCATTTCTATAAAGAGTACACTTTATGTTATAAGCAAAGAAGCCTTCTTTATAATCTTCTGTTTTTTCTAAAAAATCATATTCTGGATTAAGACCAAACATCATACAAATTTTCTCTCCACCAGGTTTTAATAATGTTGGCTTAGATCCTGCACCTGCAATTACTCCATAATCATGTTCACTTTTTAGATTTTTTTGAATAACTGTTTGAAAAGTATTAATCTTTTGCATTGTACCTGCAATTGCACCTATATCTACACTATCAATAAGGCTAGTCACACTATTTTGTTGTATCATTATTTCATTATCCATCTTAAATTCCTCCCTCAACTTTTATAGAAATACTCTCTACTTCTTCAATTCTTATCCCTGGAATATATTCACCTGTTTCTGTATTAACACCATCTTTAAAAGCTTTCTTCATTTCTGATTTATCTAGTTCCTCTTTAACTCTAATAAATGGTAAATCCTCCGTTTTCACATATGCCTTAACAACTTCTTCATCCCAAATCCATTTTTTTGTTTTTCTTGCTGTAATCTTTCCATATGGAGTTGATAGTTTAAACTTTTTATCCTTTGCCCTTTCCTTAACATAATATTCGTTAAGTAATCCTTCAAAATATGCTTTATCAGATTCTAAAGATTTAACCTCACCTGCAAGCCACTCAGTTATTCTATCAATCTCTACTGCTGCCACACTTGTAACTTCTTCAATCTTTTCCTCAACTGCTCTAAGTTTTCTAAAACACCATGTTGCTGCTTGTAAATCTGAAACTTCAAATTGCTCTTTAACTTCAGATAAGTCATTTTCTAGTAAAATATTACTCATTTACCTTCCTCCTACTTTGATTTTTAAAATAATATTTGATATACTATACTTGAATATTTTTCAATGTTTATTACCTATTAATGAGCGCCAACTCGATAGGTAGTAAACTTTTTAAAATAAAGGTTCAATTTTAAATTGGTCCACATATTCATTTATACAATCCTTACAAACACAATCTCTTTTATTAAAAATATAGTGAGTTTGATGCTCGTAAATTGTTTCTCCACATTCTATACAAGTACCTGCGACTACTGGTTCATCGTCCTTTTCATATCTATAAGATAAATCTTCTCTATAGTCATACATACAATCTGGTAATTCATTCATATTTACGATTCTCCTTTTTTAAAATTTCTTTTAATTTCTTTTATACTTACTAGCATTAAAGTTATACTTCCAACTAAAATTGCAACTACCATCGGCATTACAAAAAAGAATATTCCCCAATAATTAACCCCCATAATTAACCCTCCATACATTCTATTAATGAACCTAAAGCATTTTGTGCTTCTTTAGCTCCCCAGTATAAGTTTGACTTACCAGTTCCCTCTATACTTTCTTTGAATCCTTTCAAAAGTTCATAAAGTTCGTTAGCTTTTGTTAATATTTCCTCTTCCATTCCCCATCACCCCCTTTACAGAAGTAAATTATGTTAAGTTAACTTGTAAAGGCAAATTCGCCTATTATCATCTGTATTAATTATTATTAAATCCCAACAACTTTTGCGCTTTCTGATAATATATTTGAAAGCACTGCTCGTAACTTTTCATTTTCGGCTCTTAATTTTTCAAGTTCAATTTCTAACCTCTTACGTTCTAAAGGTGAAAATTGATTAAGATTTTTAATTCCTTCTATAGATTGTATGTGCTCTACAGAATATCTAGGAACAGGAATACCTTCTATTCTTTGAATAATTTTATTCTGTTCCCACTTATCAATTGTTCTTACATCAACACTCCATCTTTCAGCTAATTCAGCTTTTGTTAATATTGTTTTCATTTAATCATCTCCTTAGAACTTTATTTTTATAATTTCTAACGGTATATTCATTACTTTTAATAACTGATACAACCTCATAATTACATCGAGGACATTTAATTTCATATCTTAAATATCCATTTAACTTAATTTTCAAAAGCAATTTATTACAATTTGGGCATTTTATTATCATTTGTTATTCCTCCAAATATTTAATGCCTATCCCCCTTTTGTTATAACTTTTTGCTTAAAGCCTCTGCCTCTATATCTCTTTTGACTTCATTTAAAATTGTTATTGCTACAAAAGCAGTTACTTCTCCATCTTTTAGAATAGTTTTTATTTCTTGTTTTAAACTTTCCAATTTTTTACAATCCATTAAATCTCTCCTAATACATTATTATTTTCTATAACTAATTTTAGAAAATTGTACAGCTCCAGAAATAGATACACTTTGGATATATGGAGGATAATTGTTAGATATTATATATTCTTTTATAATTCCAACTAGATCCTTACTATAAGAAATTGAATATTTTTCATTATTATCATTATCTATATAAAACGTTATATTAAGCAGTGATTTATCTATTGAAAGTTCCTTTATTATAAAAACTACTGCTCTCTTATTTGGCAATCCATCTGGTGTAAATAACCCACAATCACTAGCTAGTTCTTGTAATGTTATAAAACTATCTTTATCCCTTACCTTTCTAAGTTCTGGCAACTCTACTCCTGCACTCTTTAACAATGACTTAGTCATATCAAAGGTATCTTCCATTCCTACTCCCATAGTTTTATACATCTTAGTAAGTATTTCTAAAGTTTTGTTTATATCTTCTAATACATACTTAGGAGCTTCTACATTTAACTTTTCTGAATCACTTATCCCACTATTCAACTGTTCCTTTACTTTAAAGTAACAATTAACTAACTGCCTTTGCACTTTCCAACTTATTTCATCTGTCATAGGCTTCGTCATTAATAAATATCCTGCTTCTGTAAACACTGGTATGTCCTTTGCTCTATTAATTGTTTGCTGGTTCATTTCCCCGTTTCCACTCAAAGTTGAAACGAAATCATCGCCTTTATCTAATAAGAAAAAGTCTTCACCTTCAATTAAATGCTGCATATTTCTCTTAAAATTTGTTCTAATATTATTGGCTGGTACATTATGCAATCTTGCAATATCCCACATAGTAACAACTCTCTGTCCTTCATATTCCTTTATCATAAGTTCTTGTTCATTTACTTGAATCTTTTTTTCCATTTCTTCCACTCCTTTTCTTAATATTTTTAAATTTTTAGGACAAACTATCTTTATAAACTTGAATTTAATTCAAGTTTATCATCAAAAAAAATTTCTATTGTCTCTTCAGCTGATAATTCAAAAATTTTTCTTATTAAATTAATTTCTGAAGCTTTAAATTCAATAATTCCATTTTCTTTTTTAGAATAGGAGGTTGAATCAATATCTAAGATTTCAGATACTTTTTTTTGAGTTAAACCTTTTTTTACTCTTTGAGATTTTAATAGATTAGATTTCATCTTTTCACCCCTTAACTTGAATTTAGTTCAAACTCTATATCTATATAATATTGAATTATATTCAAGTTGTCAACTGTTTTTTTAAAATAATTTGCTTAATATTCAAGTTTTGTTTCTTTTAATTCAAGTTATTGTATAATTAATTTGAATGGAGGTGTTGATATGAGTACATTTAGCAAACGCTTAAAAAGCTTAAGAAAAGATAAACGTCTTACTCAAAAACAATTAGGAGAACTACTTTTTATAGACGATACTTCAATATCAAAATATGAAAATGAAAAAGCTATGCCAGAAAATGAATTGTTGCAGAGAATTGCAGATTTCTTCGGTGTATCAGTAGATTATCTTCTTGGTAGAGATGAAAATCCTAATCCTACCTCATCTCCAGAAATGTTAACTAAAAAAGAAAAACTCAATATAGAAAAAGAAGCTTTACAAATGATAGAAAATATAGATAAAGCTAAAATAGTTGAATTCTGTGGTAATCCTGCTGATGATGAGGATAAAGAATTTTTAAGATTAGCATATGAAAAATTTTTAAGTGATGTAAGAGTATATAACAAAATGAAATATACTCCTAAAAAATTCAAAAAATAATTATAAAAGTGGTGAAATTTATGAGTTATGATGAAGATATTTTCTTAGAGTATTATGCCCTGTATAAAATAGCTGCTGAAAAAGAAAAAAATAATGATGTAGATGGAGCATTAGAATTATACTTAGATATTTTAAAAAGATATGCGCCTGTAGGAATTATTTATTACGAAAGACCAGCTATAATTTTGGAAAAAAGAAAGGAATATGAAAGAGCTTTAGAAATTTGTAATTTAGCTTTAAATAATCCACAACGTTTTAATAAGCCTACATGGAAAAGTATAAAAGAAAAATTTACCAAAAGAAAAACTAGACTTCTAAATAAAATATCAAAAGCTAATGAAGTTAATAATAAAGTTTCAAATTATACTCCAAAATCAGAAAAAGAGGTTATTGAAACAAATACTATAGTAAAAATAGAAAACTCAGTTTCTTCAAAAGCAATCGTTTATCCAGACTGGTATATAAGTATATCATTTGGTGAATCCAAATCTCAAAGTTTTGCCCAAGCTGTTGCTTTAGCTCAAATGGCTCCACAGTTTATAATTAATAATGTTGAAGGTAAAAATTTATATCAAGCTATTTATTCAGATAAACCTAATGAATATCTTCAATTTATAAAATTATATGAATTGGTTAGTAATTGGAAATCTTGCTTTGTTGTATTAAATGGTAAGATTATGGACAGAAAAATTATTGGTAAATTAAATTATTGTTACGGTGATAAATGTCGTTCTGGTAATCCTGATTTTTGTTTCGGGGCAAGTGAAATGACAGAAAATCCTTTTGGGTGTCACAGACTACAAATAAGTGCTTGTAATAATCCGTGGACATCTTTTGGACAATGTGATACATCTGGAGTATTTCATGTGGATAAAGTAGCTATGAAAAATAGAATTGTGAGCTACTCTACTCCTTATCTAGATTGTCCATGCTTTTCTATGGAAAAAGTTTTAGATGCTTTAGATAAATTACCAGATAGATTAACTAGAACAAATAACTATAATTCATCTTACCAATCAAAAATGAGTTTAGATGAGCTCCTAAATGAATATTCAAGAAAAAATTCTACAAAAAAGCAATTAAAAGAAAAACCTAAATCATTATTTGATAAATTTAAATCTATATTCAAAAAATAAGCTAATAATATTACTTTAAGTAATATTTATATATAATACTAAAGATAAAATACTAAAATAAACAAAAGAACTTAGCTGTAAGTTGGCAAGGGTTAGTAGGCATTCAAGGGATATGGGGGAATGCTTAAAATGAAAAATATAAAAAAAGAAGTAAAAAGAATAATAAAAAAGTATGGAACTAATAATCCATTTGAATTATGTGAAAGATTAGGAATTTGGGTATATATATTACCTTTAGGAAAAACACAAGGTCATTATACTTATGCTAAACGAAAAAAAGTATTTTTTATAAATGAAGACCTTTCAGAAATAGAAAAAAACTTTTGCTGTGCTCATGAATTAGGGCATGCGTTGTTACATACTAAATCCAATGCATATTTCAATAGTTCCAATACCTTTTTTGTTCAAAATAAGTTTGAGAATCAGGCTAATGAATTTGCTGCTGAACTTTTAATTGATGATGAACTTTTAAAATCGTTTGAAGGATATTCATTGAATCAAGTATCTAAAAGTACAAGAATAGATATAAAATATTTAGAATTAAAATTTAAAAGATAATTAATTAATGCCTATATTAGAGAGCCACTGAGCACCAACCCTTTAAAAAATTAAAATAGTAATTCCCTAAATATAGAGTGTTCTTATTTGAACACTATTATTTTTAACATTTAGGTGAACATATATTCTTTGAATATGTAATTTAAACCCACTATTACCATATAAAAAAAGTATTTCAATGTAGATATAAATATATAATGGTGATATATTTTAAAATTAAGGAACTAAGGAGGGAACCAAAAATGGATCTGCAATACAATATAACTTATCGTCAAAATAAGGGCTGGCAGTACATTATATCTTATAAAGTAGACAGTAAATGGAGGCAAAAAGCTAAACAAGGATATAGAACTAAGCAAGAGGCAAAAAAAGCTTCTGATAAGGCTTTAAGCGAGTTAAAAGAGTACTTACTAGAAAATCGTGTGATTAATCATGATTATAACAACATAACATTTAAAGAATTTTATGAAATATATAATTATGATAATAAATTATA
>OCPT01001241.1_pt1 | contig 15370 bp, 13 predicted proteins | sample 1538741 | NCBI WGS metagenome assembly OCPT01 (sample SAMN04571723, study PRJEB22368) | human gut metagenome | biome: human gut; material: stool | host: Homo sapiens | place: Luxembourg | collected 2012-12-06 | reverse complement strand
CAAATCCTCATGCAGTTCCTTCAATACATCGTCTCATTCAGACAATGTTTTACCTCAAGTACCTAACCTTTATCATCCCTGCTAAAAAAACTGTCAAGTTTGACTATCCATTTAATTGTATCTCCTTATAAATAAGGTCTCGTTTTTTTGAGTGATTAATTTCTAAGTTACTATGAAGAATATAGCATTAACTTTATACACCCCTTCACATAATATTTTGTGTATAAAAAGTATTGATTTGTCTTTGGCCTTAAAAGTACTTAAAATTATATCCTTTCCCCTTTATTCATTCTAAATACTATTTAAATACAACACTTTCTGAGTTGTATAATAGTTTACCACTAGAGAAACGAAGTTGAGAGCTCCTTAAAAATCTTTTTTCAATCACTTCATCTACTGCAGCATCGTCAAAATGGATAACTTCTCCGACTTTTTTCAAACATCCAGCTTCACTTGAATCAAGCAAGCTGAAAATTTTCGCTAGATCTGGAACTACTCCGACACCGGCGTATTTAAACAATTCGGCTAGAGGAATGTAATTGTTTAGTGTCTTCAACGGTAAATTCTGAACGTATTCCCTGCAACCTTTCATGAAGGCTAATTTTTTAACTTCATTTTGTTGCCGTTTATTTGTCAAGCTAGAAATCCTTACCTGGACTTCTTTTGAAGCTAGGTTATTTTGCCCCGCAAGCAACATATCAAATAACATATATTGATAGTACGTTGATATTACATCTTTAGCTATGGCTTTAGCTTCAGTCTCTGGTTTTCCCTCTTCGATTAGCTTTCTCCAGAGTTTATCAGAAATATCTCTGGTTGCCTGATAAAACCATGGTGATCCAAACTTCTTATATCGAGTAATTGCAAATGGCCCTTCCGAATCAATCATATACTCAATAATGGTTCGGCATAGGTCGTCATTAAATTCATAAATATATGATTCTAACTTTTCTTCTAGGTCTTCTAAAGTAATTATCTTTGGATTATTGGCTGCTGTTGTCATTGTCCTACTCTTATTTTCAATCAAAAAAATTGGTATTAACTTCGTTACACCTGATTTGTAATTAATATTATCTTGTTCCTAAAATATCGTCTGTAGATACACCAAAATACTCGGCTATAGCTATAACGTTTTCCATACGTATATTAGCTCCATTTTCCCACTTGTCAATAGTCCCTGCATCGACATTTAGGTCATGAGCTAATGTTTTCTTTGACAATTTCCGTCGTTGTCTCAAGTCCGAAATAATATTTCCCATGTATATATATAACCTGCCTAATCAATATAGTCCTGAAATGATTTTACTATTTTTATGGCAAACAATCAAGAAAATTCCATAATAAAATTACACCTAACTCATATTCCTTTAACTAAAAAGCTGTGATTTTCTACTAAAACATGGGTTTATTTTAATTATAACTTAGTGTTAAATTAGTAATTATTTCATTTTTATTCAGTGTGACACAGTCTTATATAGCTATTTTATACAGTCTATAAAGTCTTTTGAGTACTGTTATTTCTACATTTGTTTATTGTTTCTAAAACTGCTATAATAATTTTGATTATAAAAAATTATAATTTTTTTAGGAAGATGTTATAGGGATAATACATGAAAGAGTGTAAGGATAGTAATAATTTAATGGGGAAAATGTTTACTGACCGATTAATTAAACTCCGACAAGCTAGAGGTTGGACTAAAAAGGAATTTAGTGCCAAAATAGGGAAAACACAACAAACCGTTGGAAAGTGGGAAAACGGAAGTAATGCCCCTACATTTAAAGATCTTGTGAAATTGGTTGGGTTATTTGGGGTGACGTCAGACTACTTACTAGGATTATCGGACTCACCAAGCAAGTATGCTTACCCACCAATTAACGACAATAAGCAAGAACAAGTAGAAGAAATGTTTAAGGAGCTTGATGAAGGAAACCAAGACGCGACTGTTGATTTCATAGAAAATCGATTAGATAATCAGCACATCTCTAAAGAAATCAAAGAAAACGACCTTAAAAAACAAACAGGCATTAACGAGGAACGACCAACAAAAAGGGTCAATATTTATGCTAGAGTCGATGCACAAGGCTTTGAATTATCAGAAGTCCCAGTTGACTGTCTTGACTATCCTGTGCCTATTCCAGTACATGATATAGCACTTAAGGTTGTCGGTAATTCCATGGAACCTATTTTTCTCGATGATGAAGTGATATTTGTTATGAAGAACTCTATCCTCCGAACAGGTGATATCGCTATTGTACAATTAGATAGTCGGTACTGCGTAATGAAGGTATGTAAAAATAGTGAAAATGGTGACATTATTCTTAACTCGCTAAATACTGATGAGACAGCTATCACTCTTACCAGGAAGAATAGCTGTACTATCTTTGGTAAAGTTGTCCTAATGTAAGTTTGGTCTTTAAATAGTAAAGAAGTATAAGTAAGACTTTATGATCCAATAATAGCGAATACAAGATAAAAACGGCAACCCCAATGGAGTTGCCGTTTTCTGCAGTACATAACTTACAGAAATAAAAGAAAGTAACTTCATTATACTTTCTTTCTGCTAAAATCTCAATAGTTGCAAAATATATCTTAACTTAACCTTCAACTATTTTTTTTAAGCAATATGAAACTCAAAATAATAAGGAGAAACGTAAATTGACTTAGATCAGTGATTTTGATAAAATTGTGTTAGAAAAAAGAAGTTGAGGAGTCACTCAACTTCCATGTAAAGCCGTTTAAAAGACGGTGGCTAGTTTAAACGAAGATAATCCGTCTTACTTCGCCAAAAGTGGGGACGGATTATTTTTTGTCATCGTCTTTAAAGAGTTTGTAGCATAAACCTATTAGAACGATTGTAAAACTACCAAAGCCTAGAATGGTTTACACAACCTCAAACGCTGCCAAAACTACTTTCCTTTCTACCGGACTTTGAATGCTTGCCCATAGCAATCACTTGTAGTATTGACTTCCTTTATTTGAGTGTAAAATGAGCTCTTCTTTGTTTGAAGATTATAAATTCAAGCAAAGTCAACGAATCCATAAAGGGTTTGGCCTATTTTCTGATACACTTGAAAGCTTGTTTGATTAACACTCCGTAACTCTACTTGAGTCTTTACACAAAATTATTGACAGTATCTTGCAGAGTTATAGTAAACGTGAATTAAATATATATATCAAACTTTAGGAAAATTAAGGATGCACTATATCAGTCTGTCCCTAAATCAACATTTGACAAGATAGTGGGAGCTAACTCTATTCAAAAACTTGAACAGTGGGAGAACATTTTATAAAATCATAAGCCTTGATTTGCTTATATGTTTTTGTTATAATTCACAATATCGAATAGGGGTGTAGTACTGCGGTCTATGCTCAAAAGGGTGGATGCTTCCACCCTTTTATTTGACTCTTTTTACCATATACCAAGTTTATCAAGTCTTTAAGAATAAATGAGACAAGACAGTAGCTATTCTGAGGTTGCAGACTTATTTTTAAAACTTATTGATCCATAAAAGGGTATACGAACATAACACTCCATCTGGTATGTTTTGAAACTAAAATATATCAAAGCCATATAATAGAATCCAACTATAAAAGCCTGACCCCTTCCATTGCGAATAAGAGATGTTTTTCATAATGTTTTTAGTGAACATACCACGAGCCTCAATAACCATAAAAGATTTTTTATAGTCATTATAAAACATAAAAACAGACTCTATTCAGGGGAACATAAATCCTTGAAAAATATTGCAAATTTTTAATCATCTTGATATAATCACAATTGTAGGCTTACACACCATACAATAAATAATTCAATCTTCCCTTAGTCTCTAATTAACTTCTATTACATAGAGGCTTTATACTCACATTATTCGTCACATAAAAATTTTATGTGAGTGCCTACTACTAACTAGGGTATCTCCCTAGTTTTTTGTGCTTTCCTTTGAAATATTTTATTTGGCTCTTTTCTACCATTTATCAAGTCTATCAAGGCTTTAAGTAAAAAAAGAGATAAGACAGTAGCTATTCTGAGGTTACTGTCTTATTTTTAACACTTTTTGATCCATAAAAGGGCATGCTAAAAAACACCTCATCTGGTATTTTTTGAAACAAGGTGTTACCCTAATACGGCATAGACAGCCTTATCGATTTTAGGCCAAAGAGTAATCGTAAAGTTTAATGAGGTAAAACATTGTCTGAATGAGACGATGTATAGAGGCAATCGTATGTGGCTTAGTTGAAGCTATTATCGATTGTCTTTTTCGTTTCTCATAAAAGTTAGCGATATGGCAGGGATTAGTATGACTAGCTGAAGCGATGTTATGAATGCACTTGTACAGAATTTTTCTTGCATAAGGATTCCCACGCTTAGTGATGTGTTCCTTGGCGAGAAAGTTCCCGATTCATAGTGTCTCAGGACAATACCAATAAAATCGTTGATTTGATTGATAGACTGAAAGCGACGAATATCTTCCAATTCGCCAATGATAGATGTCGCTGTGGTTTCTGCGATGCCAGGAATTGACCGTAAGATGTCATACTCTGGTAAAGGCTGAACTAGAGCTACCATGTTGTTTAAGACAACTTGTCTGCGTTCAGAAAGACGAAGCAATTCTTGAGCATAGTAACGGACCTCTTCCATCATGGGAGAGGTTTTCTTGATTGCACAAAAAGATTGTTTAGAGAGCTTTATAAGTTTATCAGTCAGGTAAGCAATACGCTTTTCAGAGATATGTTTGGAGGTAGATTGACGGATAATTTCACACAAGTCACTTTGAGATAGGCTTAATACAAATTTTTTGCATGGAAAAGCCATCATTAAGTTCCAATATTGCTCTCCAGTAGGTGTGGATAATAGATTCTCCAATTCAGGAAAAGTGACTTGTAGAACCTTGTGCAGACGGTTTTTAGCTCGAACAAGATCTTCATTCATATTTTCGTGGAGGGCTATGGAATATATTTGTTCTTTACAGAGACTGAACTTTACACGGAAGTTTTGGCGCAGAATGGATTATTTGGTTTTACGACTTTCTTTATCATCTTTAACCTTGCTTTGCTTGTCTTGGCAGGCTGGGCAGGGTATAAGTGGAAGATAAGATGAAAAAAATGGAGAAAACTCTAATGGTTCTTCTCCATTTTTTTATCTAATTGGTAATGTTGAAAATCGGAAGTGAAATGATACTTTCAAAGAATTCATTTTGGACACTTGCAAATGAAATAGAGCCCTGATGCAAATCAACAATTTGTTTTGAAATTTTTAGCCCAATTCCAGTCGTTCTAATTTTAGAAATATCAATGTTTTTAAAAGATAATTCATTAAGTTCAGCAATTTTTTCTGGTGAAGCTCCCTGTCCATTATCTTTGATTTCGACAATTACATTTGTATCTTTTTTGAACAAGTGGATTCTTATTGTGCAACCCTTTTCGTTATGTAAAACAGAGTTGTAGATGATATTATGGATAACTCTTGTGATTAAAAACTGCTCAATCATGATAGATTGATTAACAAGTGAATAATCGTAATCAAATTCAAGTTCAAAATCATTCCAGACTTCTTGATTTAAAATATGGATGAGAATGTCTTTGAAGAAGGGGATAATTTTTGTTTCAGTCTGATTTAATTGAAGATGACCGGATGAAAGGCGAGCTACTATATTTAAGTCATTTAAAATATTTTGGATGTAATAGGATTCCGTCAATATTGGGCGAATATGTTTTTCAGACTGTGTATCTAGTTCAGAATCATTTAACAAGGACGCATTAGAAATGATGACAGAAAGAGGTGTTTTGATATCGTGTGCAATACCTGAAATCCATTGCTCTTTAAAGACTTCATTCTCTTTGAGTAGAGTATCGGTTTGATTAATTGCAGTTGTAAGATATTCTAGTTCTGATATAGAATTTATTGGATTTTTCAAACCATCTGGGAGATTCTGAATAGCAGTTACAAGAGGCGCAATTTTACGATTGATATGCGTCACACCATAGTAGTAAAGAAAAGCGAAATAAAGGCAGTTGAAAAGCAATACTCCAAATGCTATTAGTGGAATCAAGCGAATACTATCTATATCTAAGTAATTATAACTATAACGAGCAATTTTATCTTTTGGAAAACCAACAACAATGATGTAGCCACCTTTTATCTGACTAAAAACAGGATAATCTGAAAGATAATAGCGAGAAAACTGTAAAATGTCTCCATAGTCAAATTGCGAAGGAACTTCTGTAGGTTTATACTGTTCGTACACTTGTTTTCCAGTCTGCTTATCCAATACCATGAGCCATAACTTTTGTTCTTTTAGACTAGAAATATCATTTTTAGGTATGTGGACGTTATTTTTTGTGATGGTAATGTGTTCAGAAATTATTTTCACAGTCTTAGTAGCAGTTTGCTTTTCCCTAATGTAGAAAACAAAACTGGCAATTAGAATAATATTGGTAATAAAGATAATGATGGAAAAAAAGATAAATTTCTTTAGTGAATACCTTAAAATTTTGGTTTGGTTCATAATCATGATAACAATTTATATCCCAGCCCTTTAGCTGTCTTTAAATATTGAGGTTTTGAAGGATTTTCTTCTATTTTTTCTCGAATTTTCCGAATATGTACAGTTAAAGTGTTTTCATAACCAAAGCTATCTACTCCCCAAATCGTATCACAGAGAGATTCGGTTGAAACGATGTAATTTTTATTATCGTAAAGTTTTTTCAAAATCTGAATTTCAATTGGCGTAATAGAAATTTCTGCTCCATTTTTTTGTACTGTTGCATTCCGAAAACTCACCAAAGTCTGTCCAATCTGTATTGCTTCCTGTTCTGATTTATAGCTTCTCCGGAGCAGAGCCATAATACGATAGATAAGATTTTTTGGAATGAAGGGTTTCATGACATAATCATCACCACCAGCATTGAAACCAGCTACCTCATCTTCAGGATTATTTTTGGCAGTCAAAAAGAGGATAGGTGTATCGCCTTTTTTTCGGATATGTTTTGCTAATGTGTAGCCATCACCATCGGGGAGCATAATGTCCAAAAGGAAAAGGTCGAACTGCTCTGTTTCAATCATGTCCAAACTAGATTCTATATCATAGGCTGATGTTAGGTTGGAAAATCCGTAGGCAGTGAGAATATCTCTTATGGAAGAGTTTAAAATTTTATCGTCATCAATGATAAGGATGTGCTTATTCAGGAGTTGTTGTTCGAAATTCATAATCTTACCTCGCTTATCAATATTATACCATTTAAAAGAGTGAAAAAAGGTAAAACACTTTCATCTTAATGTAAAATTAAGGTTAGCTTAGTTTAAAATTAATCTAGCATGTCTATAATAAAGACATAACCTAGATAGAGATACTTCTCAAATAAATTTTAATCAGTGAGGTATTTCCAAATGGCTAAACAACAATGAATCTCGTTGAGATTGAAGCAATGAATTCTCTTCAAGAATTGACTCTTGAAGAACTTGATAACGTTCTTGGTGCTGGTGGTGGAGTAATCCAAACCATTTCACACGAATGTCGTATGAACTCATGGCAGTTCTTGTTTACTTGTTGCTCTTAATTACGTTCTATAAGCCTAAATTTTAGCACGTAATTTGACTTTTAAGAATTTTAAGGGAGATATATTTAAAATAATATCTTCTAGAAATTCTAATAGTATCACAATCTAACAATGAGAGGTGTCTCTACTCTTGGTTTTATTTATGGAAATCTTGTTTATCATGAAAATAGGTGGTCAAAATGGAAAATACCGAGAAAAATAAATTATTTAACAAATTTACTAGAAATTTTATCCAAACAAACTTCTCAGAGTATGATATGCAAAACTGTGAGATAGAATTTTTAGAAGATAAAGTTTTAGATATTTATATGAATACACTAATCCTTTTGATAAACGAAAAAAGATTATTAGGAATTTTAAAGGGTTCAACTTCGGAAGAGCGGTATGAATATTTTAATGATGTTTTGTGTGGAAAATATATCATTGATGAAATCGCTAAACGCTTTCCTAAACTTGTTAGTAGAAGTTTAACACAATTAAAAAACTATCTATTACTGTATCGAAAAGTTGAACAGCTTTTTTTGAAGGATGTTCCTAAATTGATTCAAAACAGATTTATTTCAAACCAATGTGAAAATTTTAAAATGGAAGATTTACAAATTACTGTATCGGGAGATTTTCATAATGGTTCAGGCGTGTGTATTTTGTTTTACAAGGGAGAGCGAGTTATCTATAAAGGAAAAAATAATTTCGCTAATCAATTGTTGATTGAAATATTTTCCAAACTTGGAGATGAATTTGAAGAGTCATTAGAGTTTTTACCACGATATATTGATTGTGGTGATTATTATTGGGAAGAATATATAGAGCATACTTCGATAAGAAACTCGAACATATCAGCAAGTGAATACTACAAAAGATTTGGGTATTTATTGGCAGTAGCTTATTTATTGAATATTTCTGATCTTCACTTTGAAAATATATTAGCTAGTGGTGATATTCCAAAATTAGTAGATGTAGAGACTATTTTCAATTTACAACCCTATGAGATTCTCTCAGAAACAATTGCGGATAAAGATTTATTAAAGAGAAATGCAGAATCAGTATTGCTGACAGGGTTGTTACCTTTAGCTGGTTCTAATGAAGTATTCGGTGGAGATACTAGTGGTATCCTAGGAGGAAAATTTGTAGGAGAAGTTAGAGTTATCCAAAATCAAATGAGAGATGACATCAGTGTGAAGAGGCAAGTTGTTAGAAAAACAAATAAGTCGCATCTTCCTTTTTATATCTCTGAGGGCGAAGAACAGTATTTTGAGGTCAAAGACTATCTTAGGGAACTTTTATTCGGTTTTAAAAAAGTTACGAGTTATGTTGAAAATCAAAAAAATACATTCTTATCAATTATCGAAAAATATTCCGAAAAAATTGATGTTCGTATATTATTTAGGAATACAAAAGATTATAGTATTGTCAGAACGCTATTACTCTCTCCAAAGTATTCAGAAAACGATAATATAATATTTGAGAAATTTAAAAATAAACTTGTTAATTATCAGTCCGATGAGTTGTGTGAATCGGAAATCAAACAATTAGAACAAATGGATATACCATACTTCAGTATGAAATCAAATTCCTGTGATGTATATGATTTATATGGGAATGCTGTATGGAGTACATATTACAGTCCGATTGAACTAATAAGAAAGAAAATACAAAATTTGAGTGTTCATATAATTGAGGAGCAGTATAAACTTATTGAATTTTCTATTTCATCAACTCTTAGGCTATACAATCAGGAAGCTTTACCTAGAATAAATGATGTAGAAGATAAAAGTTATTCAGATAGTATTTTATATAAAGGTGTGCAAAATATAGTTGATCGTTTGTTGGGTGCTATTTATCTTTCTAACAGTGATCAGACATGTAATTGGTTAACTCTTTCAATTAATAATGTAGATTGTTTGGAATTAAGTCCAATGGACTGTACATTGTATGGCGGACTTTCTGGAGTGGCATTGGCTTTAATAGAATCAATGACTCTATTAGAAGAGGACTATCGTAAAAAAGTCAGAAGCGTTCTACCATATTTGTATAATTCAATTCTAAAAAAATATGAATATTTAACTAATGATTCTTTTTATATGGGTAGGATGGGTGTGCTATATACAATAAAAAAACTTTCGAAAGAGGTTGGGAAAGATTTAGATAATTGGGTAAACATAGAGATTGATAATGTTATTTCAAGGTTAAATATCGGGGATACTGATTTTTTAACTGGTATAAGTAGCGTGATTCCTGCTATTAGGTTAGAAAATTTAAATAAGGTAACATTTGAAGAATTATCGGATATTTACATAAAACAAGCAAAAGAGAAAGATAATTTTGTTTTTTGGGGCAATGAACAATCAAATAATGTCAGCCTTGCACATGGGAATTTAGGAATTGAACTTGCTTTAGTTAGACTTATAAAGGTGTTGGACAACTCAAACAATAAAGAGACTATTTCAACTCTTCTTAAAAAAGCTATAAATTTTGACAATCTTCAAAGGAGAGAGCATGGCTGGGTGGATAATAGAAATTTTTCTCATAGCGCGAATTGGTGTCATGGAGCAACAGGAGTGTTACTCTCTAGGATAGATTTATATAATCAACTTAAAAATGACAAAACAGCAACTATAAGTAGCACTGATTTGCAACAGGATGTTATTCACTCTCTACAAGATATTAAAGAAGTGGGATTGAATCTTGCTAATTTCTCCCTTTGTCACGGAGTAAGTGGGAATCTACTAACCTTAGTGCATACACAGAACTTCTTCGATGAGAATAATATTGTCAATAACTACAATTTGAAAAAATTTGTTAGAGAAAATTTTTATAAAATACATCTTTATGGTTTGCAAAATGGTTGGATGTGTAATTTTAATACAAAGTATGATTCTTACGCCCTTTTTACTGGAATATCAGGTATTTTATATGCTACCACTCTTTACCTTAAAAATGATATAAAATCAGATGTGTTACTTCCGAATATTGTATCTTAAGGGAGTTTACTTATGAAGATCATATTGCAAAATAATGAATCAGATTGTTTGTTGGCATGCTATGCTATGTTATTAAATAATCTAGGTTTGGAGATACCATTGTATGAGATATACAAGGAAGATATGATACCAGCAGATGGATTAAATGTTTCCTATTTGATAAAGTTGAATAAACGTTTCAAAGTTGGTATCAAGGCTTACAGAATACTGTTGAAGGATATTGCTGTTTGCTTAGAAAAAAACATTCCAGTTATTTTACATTGGAATGATAATCATTTTGTTGTCTTACTGAAAATAAGAAATAAAAAATATACAATAATTGATCCTGCTATAGGTAAGATTACTTACTCAGAGGAAGAAGTTTTAAAACATTATTCTGGTATTTGCGTAACAGTTTTTAAAGGAGTAGAATTTAAAAGAATTAAATACTCCAATCTATTTGTGGAACAATTAAGGCAAACTATTAGACTGAAACCAGCAATGTATTTTATATTAGCATTGGGACTTACACAAGCCGGAGTATTCTTGTTTTCCATAACGATTAGAAATATTCTAGATGTGAAATATTCTTTCATTGCTTCTTTGTTAATGCTCATGAGTGTAGTGGTTGTACAATTAATTTCTGTCTTAATAAAAAACGAGACTATTTCAGAATTTAATAATGATTTTGATGAAAATTATGTCAATAAATTATTCAAAATGTTATTAAATAAACCTTTACTATATTTTAGAAATATGTCCAATGGAGTATTAGGAGAAAAAATTAATTTAAAATCAACAATAAGGGATAGCATCACGTTAAAACTTCTCCCCTCTATTGTAGGATTTATATCGTTATTTGTTGTGATATTATATCTACTAACTATCTCAACTAAATTAACCTTTATACTTTTAATCTTATTGATTTTTTATGGTATTGTTTCATCTGTATTATATAAAAGGCAAAACGAACTGAATCATGCTTATTTACAATATTTGATTGATTTTAATTCTGTGCTCCAAACAGATTTAGAGAATATAGATTTTATCAAGATTGCTAGAAAGGAAGAACAAATCTTTAAGTCATGGAAATCTAGTAATAATTTAGTGACAGATAAATATTCTAGTATATTAAAAGTAGAAAATTTTTCTCAATTTGTTGGTTCTACCTTTAATTATATTTCTTTATCCTTAATTCTGATTTTAGGTATTTATTTTAAAGCTTATTTTGAAGTATCAATACCAGATTTAATATTATATCAGACTAGTGTATCGCTGATGATATCGTTTTTTGAGCAGATTAAGCAATCTATATTTGAGATAGCGAAACTGCAAGTCTATGCAGAAAAGCAGAGTGATTTGTTTACAAATAATGCTAGTATAGAGATACCAATAGATAACGAGCAATCTTCTGTCATTAGATGCGATAAAGTAAATTTCTCTTATAATAACCAGAAACTATATAGTGGAATAAATCTTGAAATATTAAAAGGTGAGAAAATTGCTATATTAGGTGAATCGGGTTCAGGTAAGTCCACATTGTTGTTACTACTTCTAGGAATGTTAAGGTATGATGGAGAGCTAACGTATGGTGTCAGTGATTTCACCAGTAGAATTGGGGTTGTCTTACAAAATATGACTTTAGTCCCTGATACAATCTTGAAAAATTTAGATTGTGCTCCTAGCGATGAGGATTTGGAGAGAATACTTCGAGATACAGGTGGTGAAAGAGTTATTGCAAAATTGCCTAATAAACTATTTTCAAAAGTTTTGAAGTCGGGCAAGAACTTATCTGGAGGACAAATTCAAAAATTGCTAATATCAAGATCACTATTAAATAAACGAGATATTATTTTTTGGGATGAAGCCTTTAGTAACCTAGATGAAAAAAGTAAGAAAAAAATTTATACAGATGTTTTAAGTAATCCATTTTATTCAGATAAAACAATGGTAATAGTGAGTCACCAATTAGATATTGTGAATTATGTTGATTCTATCATTTTTGTTGATAAGAGTAGTGGGGATGTAATCAAGGATACTCATGATAATTTGATTTATAGAAATCAAAATTATAGAAAATTATTTGGTTTAAAGGAGAAAGTTCATAATGATTAGTAATGTTTTACAGATAAAAAACTTACAAAAGGGATTTAAGGACACTCAGGTAGTTAACCTTAGTTCCTTATCAGTTCAACAAGGTGAGATTTATGGTTTTCTAGGTCCAAATGGAGCTGGGAAAACAACCACCATGAAGATGATTTTGTCTTTGATTTCTCGTACAGCTGGGGAGATTGAAGTGTTCGGTCAATCCATAGGTACGGACAAGCAGTATCTTAATCAGATTGGCTCTATGATTGAAGAACCGTCTTATTATCCTAATTTGACAGGCTATGAAAATCTCTTGGTCTTCCAAAAAATCCTTGGATTTGATAAGAAAAATATTCAGGAAACCTTGAAAATTGTGGGGTTAGATCAACCTAAAAACAAGAAAAAATTGGTTAAAGATTATTCTCTGGGTATGAAACAGCGTTTGGCTTTAGCCTTTGCCTTAGTCAAGAAACCACGTTTGTTGATACTGGATGAGCCAACAAACGGGCTAGACCCAGCAGGGATTCATGAAATTCGGGAACTGATTATCAAGTTGGCAAAAGAACAGGGCATTACTGTCTTCATCTCTACCCATATCCTTTCTGAAGTAGAGCATATCGCTGACCGTGTGGGGATTATCAATCATGGTCAACTGGTTTACGAGGGAGAAATTCGTAAAATTCAGTCCAATAAATGGCTGGAAGTGCGTGGGGATTTTAGAGATCGACGTGAAGTCATTAGCCAAGTGTTATTTGGTTATCCGTGCAAGATGTTAGAGATACAAGAGGATAAACTCAAGCTGACTAACCTTGCCGATCAGCAGATTTCTAGTTTGTTACGAGATTTAATAGTCGAGAAAGTTCCAATTTATGAAGTGAAGCAAGAACAAGAAACCTTGGAATCTATCTTCCTTAACTTAACCAAGGAGTGAGTCTTATGTTGAATAATTTGTCTATTGAATTGCTCAAGGCAAAACGAACCAAATCCTTCCTCATTAGCATACTAGTTATGGGAGTCGGATTTGCTTGGGCAATTGTAGCCGCTACACGCTACCTAAGTAATCCAAACATACACCAGATTAGCCTAATTTTCTATATGATAAAAGAAGTAAATGGCTTGATTCTCCCTATTGTGATTGCTCTCTTTGTATCGCGGATTGTCAAGAACGAGAAGGAGGGCAACACTTTCAAACTGCTTTTGGCAAATGGTGAAAATGTACGGCATATCTTTCTGAGTAAGCTTGGCCTGACTATGTTCGTTTTGGCCTTTCTCGCTTTTTTGGAGGGAGTAGTAGTCCAGTTGATTGCAATCTTATCTGGTCTAGAAATGCCTGTTAGCCTAATCCTCTGGCAAATCGTCATTTTCTTGCTAGCCTCTTTTGTCTTGACCTGTCTGTTTTTGACTTTGCAGTTTTTACTGAAAAAGCAGGCATTGATACTGGCATTAGGGATTTTCGGAGGATTTCTTGGAGTTGGATTTGGTCATGCACCAGCTATTCTACAGCTGATTTTCCCTTTTGGTGGTATAGGATATCTGTCTCTGGTGGATTACCAGCAAGTCGCCAGTCAAGTGAGTTATGTTTTGGTGACAAACCTAGGATTTAAACTCTTTACATATTTGCCAATAGCCCTAATCTATCTCTTCTTATCTCTCTATCTTGTTGAAAAGAAAGGAGGCAAGCTATGATGTCTTATCTATCAGTAGAATGGAGGAAAACCAAAAAATTTTCCATGTTGATGATTGGTATTTGCTTCTTAGCTTTTTGTAGCCTGATTGGTCTTGGGATTTACTTTGGTTCAGCTTATTCTATGGTTGCAGAAAGTGAAAAAGTCCCTGTTTTATGGGGACAATTGACCTTCTATTATAGCCAGCTTTTCTTTCCGATTTTGGTCAGTCTTTATGTAGCCATGATGTTAGGAAAAGAGTTTGATAGAAAAAATATTGAATTTCTCAGAGCTAATAATGTCAGTCTTGGGAAATTATTATTGGCAAAAGAAATAGTAATTATCTTGTTTATTGCTGTTTTACAGTTGTTCTTGTTTGGTATTTTTTATGTCAGTGCTCACCTAGCTCATTTAGAAATTTCTAATTTGTTCACCTACCTCAAGTGGGATTTATTGGGGATTTTTGGAACAATTAGTATGATGGCAGTGCAGTTCTTTGTGACAGCTAAAACTCGTGTTTTCAGTAAATCTGTGGGAATTGGTGCTATTGGTACTTTCGTAGGATTTATGATGATTTTTGTATCAGATAAATTATCTTTAATCTATCCCTACTCCCAAGCTATGGTGGCAATGCGGTCACGGAATTTGATAGACTTTAATTTAGTGGAAATATTGCTGTTTATCACTGTAAATATTCTTCTGTGGGGGATTTTTCATACATTGAGTAATAAAGAATTGCATAAGTAATGCGAAGACTCTTCGGAGTCTTTTTCTTGTGATAAAAGCTCCAAGCTTTATTTGGTATGCTTGACCTAGTTTTTATAGAAAGAAGGTCCAATTATCAATTAGAAGAGGCTTTGGTACAGGGATTTCAAACACCTGAAGAATACCAAGCCTACAAGGAGTTAAAGGAACATTATGAGGAAGTGACATGCGATTACAGCTTTTCTAAACGAGAACTCACTAGTCAATTGGAAATCGCTCTTCAAAATCATAGAGGCTAGGACTTTGAAGAACATGACAAAGAGGAGTATTTGGACTTAGTTCAAAAATTAGAAGAGTTTGATTCCTCTCTTGCCACCCATTATCGTCAATTGATT
>OCPT01001228.1_pt1 | contig 15482 bp, 13 predicted proteins | sample 1538741 | NCBI WGS metagenome assembly OCPT01 (sample SAMN04571723, study PRJEB22368) | human gut metagenome | biome: human gut; material: stool | host: Homo sapiens | place: Luxembourg | collected 2012-12-06 | reverse complement strand
CCCGCCAGAGTTTTCTGAAAGAGTATCCGGTCGAGGTGCATTACAACACCATCGATACCAACATTTTCAAGCCGACCCCTAGTGACTTCCGGGAACGCTATGGGCTACAGGATAAGACCATTGTGCTGGGCGTTGCTAATGTCTGGGAGGATCGCAAGGGACTGTTTGACTTTTATAAGCTGGCAGAGATGCTGGATGACCGGTATGTCATTGTGCTGGTCGGCTTGAGTGAAAAACAGATCAAAGAGCTACCGAAGAATATCAAAGGTATCCAGCGCACAAATAGTCCGCAGGAATTGGCTGCGATTTATACGGCTGCGGATGTTCTGGTGCACCCTAGTGTAGAGGAAACCTTTGGAATGACCCCGGTGGAAGCACAGGCGTGTGGAACGCCCTCTATTGTGTACGAAGATACAGCGTGTGAAGAAGTTGCACGGCAAAATGGAAATACTGTTGTGCCGCAGGATGTGAACGCACTGTATGAAGCAATAACAGGTTACAAATTTAAAGGGGGGATAACAAATAATACGTGTCGATGCACGATTATTTGCATTCCTCGCACGAATAGTCCGCAGGAACTAGCTGCGATTTATACGGCGGCAGATGTATTTGCAAATCCCACGTATGAAGATAATTATCCGACTGTCAACTTGGAAGCACAGGCATGTGGGACAAGGGTGGTTACTTATGATACTGGGGGATGTAAGGAAACCTGCAGATTGGAGAGATAAATGAAAGTAAGTACCGGACAGATTCTAGCATTCATGCTTGGAATGACCGCAACAATGCCAATAGTAGGAATATCATTTGGAGCAAAATATATAAGTGTATTTAATATAACATTCGTCTTGAATCTGCTATTTTTATTTCGGTTTTGGATAAGAAAGGAAAGCAGACATAGAATTACGGTCATAAAAGAAGAAAAAACATTTGTGTTGTTCCTACTGTGGGATGTTGTGTCTGTACTTGTAGGCCTTTTTGTTTTGCCTCAAGAGTGGGATGCGACTATAGTATCTTATTTGATCAAAACTTTTCAATTTCTGATATTTGTTTTTCTACTGAATCAATACAGGGGTAAAGAAAAATTATATCAAAGCTTTTTTTGTGGGTTTATTGTTGGCTGCTTTGGTAATGTGTTTTGGAGCATATTAGAATTTCTGGGATATAAAATTCTCGGAATAAGGCTTAACGATATGATTTTTAATGGTTATACAAAACAACTTAGCAGATCAACTTTAATAACGACAGAATATGGAGTTCGAACTTCTGGTTTTAATTATGATCCGGCTCATTTGGGAGGAATTCTTCCAATAGCATTTGGGTGCGCTATGGTACGTAGAAATTTATGTCTATTTGTGATATGTATGGTTGCATTAGCATTTAGTCAGAGTAGTACGGCGGTAGTTGGTTGTGTAATAATTTTTATAGGGATTTTAGTTTTAGAAGATGTCTTGCCAAGAAAAACCGCAGTCAAAAGACCACAAATTAGAAGAATTTCACTACTTGTAGCTTACTTTATGATAATTGGATTTGTTTTCATATTCAGCAAAAATGATAGTATAAATACTATTGGAGAGTTGATAATAAATAATGTTGATGGCTTTTTGCAAAGAATAAAGGAAGTGTATTTAATACATGGACAAGAATCACTGAGAGGAATTTACTATAAAAACGCTTTCAATGAGTTACTCAACCGAGGTGTTGTATCTATTACAGGAACAGGGATTGGTTCGTCTGGATATGCATATTATGGTTATTCAGGAGTTGCATCTCAGGGAATATTTGATGTAGAAAGTGTATATTTATCATACTTGTTTGGAACAGGCGTTGTGGGGCTCTTTTTATATTGTTATACATTATTTGAAACGGAAAAGAATATTTTGCAAAATAGTAGAAAAGCTGGATATATTGAAAAAGGATATGCGGTTGCATTGGGATCATTGATATCATGCGGCTTCTTTTATCACTATACACTGACTGCATATCAAGTTCTTCTAATTATATTTGCGATTACCGGTTTAAAGCTAAATGGAGAAATAAAAAATGGAAACATCAATACTGTTAACTACATTCAACGGTGAAAAATATATTCTTGAACAACTAGAATCTATAAAACAGCAGACTTTACCAGCAGATGAAGTCATTATTATCGATGATGCATCTTCAGATAACACTGCGAAAATGATTGAATCGTATATTACAAAGAATAATTTATCTACTTGGATTCTTATCGTTAATAAGAAAAATATCGGGTGGAGAAAAAATTTTTTTGAAGGATTCAAATTATGCAAAGGTGACTATGTTTTTCCATGCGATCAGGACGATATTTGGCACCCTGAAAAAATAGAAAAGATGGTCACAGTTATGCGCACAAATCCAGACATTGATTTGTTGGCTTGTGAATACATTCCGTTTTATGAACAAGGCGAAAAATTGAAAAATTATCAAAAGAGAAAATTTGATAATAAAATTATTACGAGAAATTTTGACTCAAAATGGATTTATGTCAATTACCCGGGATGTACATATTGTTTCCGGCGAAAATTTTTTGAAATGCTTTGTCCAACATGGGATACGAAATATGCACATGACGCGGTATTGTACCGAATGGCCTTGCTTGTAGGTAAATTTGCGGTTATCAATATGCCGTTGATTAAATTTAGAAGACATCAAAATAGTGCCACGTCGCAATCAAAAAGAAGATTCACAAAGAAAGAAAGGGAAAAGGAAATCGAGTATATAGAGGATTTGTGCGATAAATATTATGCGAGTGCTCCTAATGATGAAATAAAATGCGTAATAAAGAAAACAAAAGAATTTGCAAGAGGACGATTGGAATATTTAAGAAATCCATCAATTGGGAAGGGCATAAAGCTGCTTCTGAATTACCATGGTTTTTACAGTAGTATAAAAGGATGGATAGCAGATATCTTTCTTGCGATACAGTATACTGCCTATTGAATGAAGTGAGGACTGACGTGATTAATGAAAAACGTATGTCAACAAATGCGATTCTAAATCTCATAAAACAGACGTGTCAGATTATTTTTCCTTTGATCACATTTCCATACATATCAAGGATTTTAGGACCAGAGGGTTATGGGGAATATAGCTTCTCGTCTACGATTGTGAACTATTTCTTGCTTTTGTCATCGTTTGGAATTAGTTCATATTCAATTAGAGAAGGAGCAAAAATTAGAAACAACGGCATATTATTTAATACATTTGCAAATCAGGTGTTTACAATCAATGTGCTCACAATGCTAGTGTCATATAGTGCAATGGTTGTTCTGCTAACTATAAATCCAAAAATTCAGCAGTATATGGTTCTCATTATAATTCAAAGTATTGCTATGTTTTTGAATACCGTGGGTGCAGATTGGATAAATGTTGTGTATGAAGATTATTTGTATATAACGGTGAGATACATTGTAATTCAAATTGTGGCACTCTTTTCAATTTTTATGTTCGTTAAATCAAGGGAGGATGTTTATAAATATTGTTTGATATCAGTACTCGCCTCTAATGGAGGAAATATAATAAACTGCTTCTATATTCGTAGATACACATCTCTTCAATTGACAATGAAGCCAAATTTTCACAAGCATTTTGTATCGATGTTGATTCTATTTGTAAACTCGATAGCAATTACAATTTATGTTAATGCAGACATTACAATGCTTGGAATGTATTATTCTGATGAAGTTGTAGGTGTTTATAGTTTTTCCTCAAAAATATATAATCTTTTGAAAATGATGATAAATGCGATTGTTGTTGTTACAGTTCCGAAAATGGCTGCTTTGGTGGAATGCGATACAAATAAATATAAAAATTATATTCAAAGTATAAGCTCTGGAATTACAATTATACTTTTGCCGGTTGCTATTGGCTTGTGTTGTATGAGCACTAGTATAATTACTTTAGCAGGTGGAAAACAATACCAAGTAGGGACGAGTGCGTTGAGAATATTAAGTGTTGCAATGATTCCGGCAATTTATGCATCGATTACAACGAATTGTGTTTTGATTGCGTCAGGAAAAGAAAAGTACTGCTTAAAAGCTACTATTATATCTGCCTTGATTAATATTTCTATGAATTTCATTTTTATTCCATACATTGGGTTATGTGGAGCAGCAATTACAACTGTAATTGCAGAAATCGTAAATTTTGGAATCCAGTATTATTTTGCAAAAAAGAGTGCTGGAAGCTTTTTTGAAAACAGAAGACTGATTGCGACATGTGCTTTAGGGTGTGTGTATATTGTTATAGCGTGTCTGATTTGCAACACATTTTTTGTAAATGAATATGAAAAACTACTTGCGGCTGTTATATCATCTATGGTGGGCTATAGCATAATTATGTGGATACGCGAGAGAAAAGTAATATTTAATATAGTGAAATTGTTTCGCGAATCAAATATGTGAACGATAGAATACAGTTATACTTATTGTAGGTCGTAGATTGTAATGACGTAAACAAAGTGTGATTTGTTGTAATACAATTACAGCTTGCTATCAATCTGGCAATTTTGATTGTGGCAGAAATTGTTCGCTGTTTGACATACATAGAGCAATATATCAATAAAATAGTCGAATTCTTTGGAAAGAAGGGATAATGTGAGAAAACGAAATTTATGGATTTGTGACACACCACTTCAGACAATGAATTGCTTAAATTATGTGTACCATACTCGAAATTCAGATATTGAAAATGACTTGTGCATTGTGGGACAGTTTATGGAGGCACAAACAATTTGCACGCGAATAAAATCGAAAAATCTATTTAATAATGTATATTTTTTAAATCCGGATAACCGAGGTAAAAATGAAAGCAATTTGCATTGGTATATATGGAGAATGTACTCATATCTGTTTCCCAAAAAAGAAATAGAAAAATGTATGAAACCATGCACTAAAGAACTAATTGGATATGATTGTATATGGTCATCTGTTGTAACATGTTTAGTTGCGGCAGTACTTCAGGAAAACAAATATGCTGATTTCAGGTTATTTGACGATGGAATTGGCAGTTATACTGGAAACATTATTGAGAATGCTATCGGATGGAAACATAGATTGTTTTCCTTGATATTTAGAAAAGGTTCTAATAGGGTTTCCCCGAGCTTACTTTATGTGAATAATCCGAATTATTGTAACTCGACTTCAGCAAAGAAAATAGAGAAACTTCCTGAATGGGATAAGGATTATTTGAATTTTGCAAATAGTATTTTTGGATATGATAATACTGATATTGCCCAAAAAATCGTGCTTTTGACACAACCAAATGATTCGGGTAAAAGTGCTAAAAAATTTGATGTGGTTAAATATTTGCAGCAGTTTAGTGATCATGTTATTGTGCGACCGCATCCGAGAGATAGAAATTTGACACGGTATAAAGGCTTTGTCATAGATGAAAGTAAATGCTTATGGGAAATGCGAATAGCAAATATTGACATAGAGAATAAAGTTTTGATTTCAGACTTTTCTACGGCACAAATAACGCCTAAGATGCTGTTTGATAAAGAACCTATTTTGATTTTTACGGAATATTTGAATCAAGAAGAAAAAGGAACAATCAATCCAGAATCAATAGAAATGATCGAAAATATTAAGAAAAATTACCGGGACAAGAAAAGAATAATTGTTCCAAAAACATATGGTGCTTTTGAAGATATTGTTAGAAGTGTTGTTTCTCAATAAATAAAGAACAATAAAAAGAAAGGTCGATTTTTATGGAAAAACTTGCAATCAATGGTGGTTACCCGGTGCGTAGCGGAAAAATTTACTATGGTCGGCAGTGGATTGACGAAAATGATATTCAGGCTGTTGCGGAAGTTTTGAGAAGTGATTATATCACCTGTGGCCCAAAGGTCGATGAGTTTGAGCGGACATTGGCATCCTATACTGGCGCAAAGTATGCCGTTGCCGTTTCAAATGGTACGGCGGCATTACACTGTGCCTGTATGGCGGCTGGTGTTGGCCCCGGCGATGAAGTGATCACGACACCTATCACTTTTGCAGCAAGTGCAAACTGTGCTTTGTATTGTGGCGCGCGGCCGGTATTTGCCGATATTGATCCGGAAACATATAACATTGATCCGGAAAGCATTCGCGCACATATAACGCCGAAAACAAAAGCAATCGTGGCAGTTGATTTTACAGGACAGGCGGTAAAGAACAAAGAAATTCGTGCTATTTGTGATGAATATGGTCTTGTCTTCATTGAAGATGCGGCGCATGCAATTGCTACAAAATATGATGGTAAGCAAGTTGGCAGTCTTGCAGATTTGACATGCTTTAGTTTCCATCCGGTAAAAACGATTACCGGAGGTGAAGGCGGTGCGATTACAACAAATAATGAAGAGTACTACCAGAAGCTTGTATTAGCACATACTCATGGTATCACGCACGATGAAAGCTTGATGGAAGAAGCACCCCACGAAGGCCCGTGGTATTATGAACAAATTAGCCTTGGATATAATTATCGGTTGACGGATTTCCAAGCGGCATTGATTAGTAGTCAGATGACAAAACTGAATAAATTTGTAGCACGTAGAAAAGAAATCGTTGCACAATATGATGAAGCATTCGCAAAGGTGCCTGGGATCATTGTCCAGAAGGAAATTCCGGAGTCTGATACTTGTCGTCATCTTTACATTATCCGGTTGGACTTCGAACAGTTGTCCTGTACTCGGCGAGAGTTTTTCGATGCGATGAGCGCAGAAAATATCCAGTGTCAGGTCCATTACGTTCCGGTTTATTGGTTCCCGTATTATCAACATTTGGGATATAAAATGGGTCTGTGCCCGAATGCTGAAATGGTCTATCAGGGAATTATGAGTATTCCACTGTACCCTCGTATGACGGATCAGGATGTGAAAGATGTAATTCATGCTGTAAAGAAGGTTGCAGCCTACTAAAAAGTAAGGGAGCAAATAGAATGGCAACAATCGCAATAATTACAGCCCGCGGAGGCTCAAAGCGAATCCCCCAAAAAAATATCAAGAACTTCTGCGGAAAACCAATCATGGCATACAGTATTGAAGCGGCGCTTGAAAGTGGTTGTTTTGATACGGTTATGGTATCGACAGACAGTGAAGAAATTGCACAGATTGCAGTACAGTATGGCGCAGAAGTCCCGTTTCTCAGAAGCGAAAAAACGAGTGATGATTTTGCGACAACAAATGATGTCCTAACGGAAGTTTTAGAGCGATACGCTGCAAATGGAAAAAACTATGACGTCATGGCATGTATTTATCCAACAGCACCATTTGTGACTCCGGAGCGTTTGAAGAAAGCACAGAAGATGATTGATGATGGAGCGCGCAGCGTTATGGCCGCTACACAATACAGCTATCCACCGCAGAGGGGATTGGTTCTGCGGGATGGAAAAATGGTGTACCGGGAAGAAAAATATCAGTTTGCCCGCAGTCAGGATCTCGAGCCGATTTTTCATGATGCAGGACAATTTTACTTTTATAAATTACAGAACAATGTGGAATTTGTAGATGGAAACTACAGTGCAGTGGTTCTGGATGATATAGAAGTGCAAGATATCGATAATATGTCCGATTGGAAAATTGCTGAACTGAAATATAACCTTATTCATAATTTGGGAGAATGAAATGTCCAATCTGTATAAAAAAATCCGGTCAGGAAAAGTTTACACAATTGCTGAGATGAGCGCAAATCATGCTGGAAAATTGGAAAATGCACTTAAAATTGTTCATGCCGCGAAAGAAGCGGGAGCCGACTGCCTGAAAATTCAGACGTATACGGCGGATACGATTACGATTGACTGCTATGACGATTGTTTCCAGATTAAGGATGGCCTGTGGAAAGGCTACAATCTTTATGATCTTTATAAGGAAGCATATACTCCGTGGGAGTGGCAGCCTATCATTAAGGCTGAGTGCGATAAAATTGGGATTGACTTCCTTTCGACGCCATTTGATAAAACAGCGGTGGATTTTCTTGAAGAAATGGGCTGTACTTCTTATAAAATCGCAAGTTTTGAATTAGTGGATATTCCACTGATTGAATATACTGCATCTAAGGGGAAGCCTATGATAATCTCTTGCGGAATGGGAAGTAGCGAAGAGATTCAGGAAGCAATCGACGCATGCCATCGTCAAAATAATGATCAGATTATTCTTCTGAAATGCTGTAGCGAATATCCGACAGAATATGAAAATCTTCATCTCGCAACGATTCCGGATATGAAACAGCGTTTTAAAACAGATGTCGGATTGTCGGATCATAGTATGGGATTTCTTGCAGATGTGGTAGCTGTTGCAAAGGGAGCCTGTGTGATTGAAAAGCATTTTTGCCTTTCTCGTGAAATAGAAAATGCGGATTGTGCCTTTTCTATGGAACCTGCTGAATTTACAGAGATGGTAAAGCATGTTAATGAGACAGTATGCATGGAGGGAACCCCTGTGTATGGTGCATCTGAAGCAGAGCTGGAAGAATACAAGTGTCGCCGGAGTCTATTTGCAGTTAAATCTATCAAAAAAGGTGAGAAAATTACGGAAGACAATGTTCGAAGCATTCGCCCCAATAACGGTCTTCCACCGAAATATCTTCCGGAAATTTTGGGCTGTGAAGCTGCACAGGATATTCCTTTTGGTACGCCAATACAGCTAACCATGATCGGGAGATGATAGAATGGTAGCTTTTCGTGTGGATGGAAATCAAAAAATTGGAATGGGTCATTTGATGCGATGCATTTCAATTGCGGTGGAAGTGAAAAAAACAGGAAAAGAATTGTGCTTTCTTGTCACAGAAGACAGCGATGTGGAAAGACTAAGAGAAGAAGGACTGCCTTTTGTAAAAATAAAACCGTCCGAACATAGCATCTGTGCATCAGAGGATGTTTTAGAGTGGTTGAGCGATAATAAGGTAGACGTGATTTTCCTGGATTCCTATCGAGTGACGCCAGAAGATTTTACAAAACTGCGACAATATGCGTATTTGTTTTACATGGACGATTTGTATGCGTTCAATTATGATGCGGATGCTATCGTTAATTATAATTTGGAAGCGACAGATGAACGATATGGAAAGAAATGTACCGCACGGCTTTATTTAGGTCCACAATATTTTCCAGTTCGTTCAGAGATCTTAGAAGCACCAAAACACCGGAGCGTCGAGAAAATCCATAATGTTTTGATTTCAAATGGATCTACAGATTCACAGAAAATAACAGATGGCATTTTATCGGCAATGAGTCCTGAAAAGTATCCGAACATACGATTCAACTGTCTACTAGGAAAATTTTTTGCAGATGAATATTGCAACTCACTAAAGGAAAAGTATGCAGACTGCAAAAATGTCCACTGGATCTTGTGGGGACAGGATATGGGAAAAATCTATTCCCAAATGGATTTGATGATTGCACCAGCGGCAACAATGATTTATGAGGCATTTACGGTGGGTGTTCCATGTATCAGTTATGTATTTTGTGATAATCAGATAGAGCAAGGTTCCTATATGGAAGATAATAAAATGGCACCATATGCAGGAGATATCAGATACTCTGCTGATAAAGTGCAACAAAATATATTTAAAATCTTCATAAAAATGGAAAGCAAGGCCATGAGGGATAAATATTATGAATGCTTTTCTCAATTATTTAATGGAAAAGGTGCAAGTAGAATCGCAAAACTGTTGTTGAAAGAAGACGTAGAATGATAAAAGTGACAGGAAGCCGAGCATCATCGATTCTATATAATTGGCTTGTTTGCAATCGAATCCAAGGAGCGGCGATTATTCCGGCAAATATATGTGAAACTGTTCCAGCAGCCTATTATAAGGCGGGCTTACAGGTGTTTTTTTGTGATATTGAACCGGATACGTTTCAGCCACAAAAAAGAGAAATCGAAAATTTAATTGCTCAATTCGAAGGGAAGTGTGTACTGCACTATAATCACACATATGGCGCAAGTTTAGTGAACGATAAGCACTTTATAACGAAAATAAAAAAAGATTATCCGAATGTTATTATAGTAGATGATCAATGTCTTTGTGTTCCTGATCAGTGGCAGGTAAAAACAGAAGCAGATCTTTCCCTGTACAGTACAGGGAAAACCAAGGTGGTTGATTTGAATTTTGGCGGATTTGCATTTATGCCAGATAAGTGGACATATCAGCCAACGGTAATTAACTATAATCCTAAGTGTTTTGAATTGTTTGAAGAACATATTAAGGAATGTCATCGGAATAATCAAAAAGTTTCGAAGGAAATCTTAGTGTCTGATTGGATTGAAAACGAAACAAAGGTGCAAGAAAACTATTTTGAACAGATTCGGAGAAAGTTAAAGGAAAGCCTGGAACATAAAAAGCAGATTAATAGTATTTACTCAACATTACAGGGGTCGATGGGAATGGAATACCAGAATTGGAGATATAACATTCTTGTCGAAAACCAAGCGGAATGTTTGAAAGCACTTTTCGACAATAATTTGTTCGCAAGTTTCCATTACAAAAGTTTAGGCGAGGGATATTTCGAGGATACAAAAACGCCTATTTGTAATTGGCTTGAAAATCATGTGATTAATTTGTTTAATGACTTTCATTATTCTGAGAGCCAGGCAAGTAAAACAGTTGAAATCTTAAAGCGTGTGTCAATCCCTGTAAAGGAGGATAGTTGGCGTGGAAAAAGTAATGATATTGGGGGCAGGACCCCTTCAAGTACCTGCAATAAAGAAAGCTAAAGAACTTGGGCTTTTTGTGATTGCTTGTGACTATGATCCAAATGCAGTTGGATTTAAATATGCGGATGTGAAGTTATTGATAAGCACAATTGATAAAGAAGCTGTTTTGGAAAGTGCTAAAAAATATCATCCAAATTATATTATGACATCTACCAGTGATGCACCCGTAAAAACAGTGGCTTATGTAAGTGAAAAACTTGGAATGATACAAGACATTAGCTATGAAAATGCTGTATGTGCGACCGAAAAAAATTCCATGCGGAAGCGTTTGAAGAAATGTGAAGTCCCAATTCCCGCTTTCTACGCATGCGAGAATTTCGAAGAATTTTGCGAAGCACTTGATCAAATGGATGGCATTTGCGTTGTGAAACCTTCAGATAGTGCTGCAAGTAGAGGTGTGGAAATTTTTGATTCGGACAGCTCCAAAGTTGAACGAAAGAAGCAGTATGATTACAGTAAATCCTTTTCTCGCAATGGGATTGTGATGGTTGAAGAATACATGAAGGGTCCAGAGGTAAGCGTAGAAGGAATTATTGTAAATAAGGAACTTCATATTATTGCAATTACGGATAAACTGGTTACACCACTTCCATTTTTTGTTGAATTGGGTCATTCGGAGCCGAGTCAATTGCCCACAAGCGTTCAAAAAGATATTTGTGATGTAACACGTAAAGCAGTTGCAGCCATTGGAATTGTAAACGGAACCTGTCATGCGGAACTGAAAATCACAGATAAGGGCCCTAAAATTGTGGAAATTGCAGCGCGGCTAGGCGGAGATTACATTACGTCTTGTTTGGTCCCGCTTTCAACTGGTGTGGATCTTGTTGGAAACTCAATTCTGTTGGCATTGCACCGGCCAATTTCGATTGAAAAAACAAGGAAACAAGGAAGTGCAATACGATTTATATCAGGTGAAGAGGGAGTCGTAAAGAAAATTGAGATAAAAGAAGAAGCAAAAAATATCGAGGGTATTTATGAGATTCAAATCTATGTGCAAAAGGGGCAGAAAGTCCGAAGTTTGCAGAGTAGCAATGATCGTCTTGGCCATGTAATTGCAATAGGAGAAACAGCTGAGCAAGCAATTGAACGTGCCGAAAAAGCTTTGGACAATATAATTATTGAGATAAGTGAGGAATAATAAAATGTCTGCATTTGATAACGCAACCCTTATGATCACTGGTGGTACCGGTTCTTTCGGTTCTACCGTACTGAAGCACTTTCTTAACTCTGACCTCAAGGAAATTCGCATCTTCTCCCGTGATGAAAAGAAGCAGGACGATATGCGCCATGAGCTTCAGGCAAAGCACCCGGAAGCGGCTAAGAAGGTCAAGTTCTATATCGGCGACGTCCGCAACCCGCAGTCCATCAAAGATGCGATGCCCGGTGTTGACTACATCTTTCATGCTGCCGCTTTGAAGCAAGTTCCGTCCTGCGAGTTCTTCCCGATGCAGGCTGTTCAGACCAATATCATCGGCACAGACAATGTCCTGCATGCCGCTATTGATGCCGGTGTTAAGCGCGTTGTCTGCCTGTCCACCGATAAAGCGGCTTACCCTATCAATGCTATGGGCATCTCTAAAGCTATGATGGAGCATGTTATCTTTGCAAATGCCCGTGTGGCGGCTGAGCGTGGCGGTACGACCATCTGCTGCACTCGTTATGGTAACGTTATGTGCAGTCGTGGCAGTGTTATCCCTCTGTTCATCGACCAAATCAAGGAGGGCAATCCTATCACCATCACGGACCCGAATATGACCCGTTTCCTGATGAATCTGGACGAGGCTGTAGATCTGGTCATGTTCGCCTTCCAGCACGGAAATCCCGGTGATCTGTTCATCCAGAAGTCTGATGCTTCCACCATTGGTGATCTGGCAAAGGCTGTTCAGCAGCTGTTTGGTGACATTGGCACGAACATCATTGGTACCCGTCATGGTGAGAAGCTGTTCGAGACCCTGATGACCCGCGAGGAGCGTCTGCGCAGTGAGGACATGGGGCACTACTTCCGTGTCGCCGCTGACAATCGTGACCTGAACTACGATAAGTTCGTGGTCAAGGGCGAGGTCCACACCATGGCCGATGAGTCTTACACCAGCCACAACACTACTCGTTTGGATGTAGAGGGCACCGTGAAGAAAATCATGACCACTGAGTATGTGCAGAACGAGTTGAAGGGTATTCCCAATGTCTAAGGAAAAGCTCCTGCTGGTCGGTGCTGGTGGTTTTGGACGCATGGTGGCCGAGCAGGCAATGCTCCAGTATGACTGCGCATTTGTGGACGACGGACAACCTGTTGGGACTGAGGTTTGTGGTACTCCTGTTGTTGGTGAGATTGCAAATTTGCCTGAGTTGCGCAAGAGCTATGGTTTGCTCGTGGTTGGCATTGGTAATAACAACTTCCGGGTACAGGTATATAAGAAAGCTGCGGCAATGGGCTATACTTTCCCGAATATCATTGCACCCAGTGCCTACGTCAGCCCCTACGCCAAACTTGGTAATGGGTGTGTCATTTTGCAGAATGCCTGTGTTCAGAATGGCGTAATCGTGGGCAATGGTGTGCTGTTGAACGCAGGTGCAGAAGTCCATTGTGATGCAGTCGTGGAAGATTATGCGCTCATTTATGCAAACAGTGTCGTTCGTACTGGTGCAAAAGTTGGCAGGTCCGCTCGTATCGGCAGCAATGTGACGGTTTGCAATTCTGCTGTTGTGCCAGATGAAGCGGATGTTCCGGATTGCACAGCGGTACGCCCGGAGGTGAGAAAATGAACATTCTGGTGACAGGGGCCAAGGGCATGGTGGGAACCGCCCTTGTGAACAACCTGAAAAATATCCGAGACGGAAAAAACAAGACCCGCCCAGAACTGCATATTGATGAGATCTATAAATACGACCTGAATTCGACTCCGGCAGAACTGGACGAATATTGCCAGAAAGCCGACTTTGTATTCAACCTAGCCGGTGTGAACCGCCCGGAGAACCCGGAAGATTTTATAAGGGGCAATTTGGGATTTGTTTCTGATCTACTGAACTGCCTGAAAAAGCACAGCAACAAAGCGACCATCATGTTGTCATCGTCGATTCAGGCAACAATGGCTGGACGCTTTGGCAACAGCGAGTATGGACGCAGCAAAAAGGCAGGGGAAGAGCTATTCTTCGATTACGCCAAGGAAACCGGCGCAAAGGTGGCGGTCTACCGCTTCCCAAATCTCATGGGTCACAGCCGCCCGAAGTACAACAGTGCCGTCTCCACCTTCTGCTGGGCAGTGGCCAACGATGAACCTTTTACAGTCGTTGATCGGAGTACAGAGCTGGAGTTGCTGTATATCGACGATCTTGTAGAAGGAATGTTTGATCTTCTGGAAGGCAAGGAACAGCACTGCGAGTTCGACGGAGTAGAGACTGTTCTGAAAGAGGATGGCCGCTACTGTTGTGTGCCTGTAACGCATAAAGTTACACTGGGTGAAATTGTGGATCTGCTGCAGGAATTCAAGGCGCAGCCAACGACTCTGATGATTCCGAAGATGCCAGATGGCTCCTTTGCCAAGAAGCTGTGCTCTCTGTATCTGACCTACCTGCCGACTGACAAGTTCAAGTACACCTTGAAGATGAACGTGGATAACCGTGGCTCTTTTACGGAGCTGATTCATACGGCTGACTGTGGACAGGTATCAATTAATATCAATCGTCCAAAGGCGACTAGAGGACAGCACTGGCATAACAGCAAGTGGGAACTGTTCATTGTAGTGGCTGGGCATGGCCTGATTCAGGAACGCAACATCAACACTGGCGAAATGGTGGAGTTTGAAGTCTCCGGAGATAAGATCGAGGCTGTCCACATGATTCCCGGCTGGACGCACAATATCATTAACCTGTCTGAGACGGAAAATCTGGTCACGGTCATGACCTGTAACGAGATCTTTGACCCGAAGCACCCAGACACCTTCTTTGAGCCGGTGTGATAGGAGAAAAGTAATGGCTGATTATAGTAGTGTATCTTTTAAGAATAACGGCAAGTTGAAGCTGCTGATCATCGTGGGCACCCGCCCAGAGATCATCCGCCTGGCAGCGGTTATCAACAAAACCCGCAAGTATTTTGATGTGATTTTGGCCCATACTGGTCAGAACTACGACTATAACCTGAATGGTGTGTTCTTCCATGATTTGCAGTTGGCCGATCCGAAGGTTTACATGAATGCCGTAGGCGCAGATTTGGGCGAGACGATGGGCAACATCATTGCCGAAAGCTACAAGCTGATGGTCGCCATCCAGCCGGACGCCGTGTTGGTGCTGGGTGATACTAACAGCTGTCTGAGTGTCATCGGTGCGAAGCGGTTGCATATTCCCATCTTCCATATGGAGGCTGGTAACCGCTGCAAGGATGAGTGCCTGCCCGAGGAGACAAATCGTCGCATTGTGGACATCATTTCCGACGTGAACATGGCCTATTCTGAGCATGCCCGCCGCTATCTGGCCGATACTGGTTTGCCGAAAGAGCGTACCTATGTGACTGGCTCTCCCATGGCCGAGGTGCTACACCAGAATCTGGACAAAATCGAAGCATCCGACATTCATGCTCGTCTGGGACTGGAAAAGGGCAAATATATTCTGCTTTCTGCCCATCGGGAGGAGAATATCGATACTGAGAAAAACTTTAACTCTCTGTTCACGGCAATCAATAAAATGGCCGAAAAGTACGATATGCCGATTTTGTACTCCTGTCATCCCCGCAGCCGGAAGCGTCTGGAACAAAGCGGTTTCCAGCTGGACAAGC
>OCPT01001222.1_pt1 | contig 15530 bp, 10 predicted proteins | sample 1538741 | NCBI WGS metagenome assembly OCPT01 (sample SAMN04571723, study PRJEB22368) | human gut metagenome | biome: human gut; material: stool | host: Homo sapiens | place: Luxembourg | collected 2012-12-06 | reverse complement strand
AGGAAGCTATGCAAAAAACATTACACAAGAGAATTACTGTAAAGAAAAAAACATTCTACATATTATGTCTTGTATTTTCAGTCCTAGGACTAGCTGGTATTACTTACGGATGCTCTAAAAAATCTGATTCTTCCGTTCAATCCAAAGAAATAAATGTAGATGTACAAACTGTTAACCACAAACAAAAAGACATTTATACAACCGCTTATCAAAAAGAAAGCGATGCCAAATTAAAATCATTAAAGTCCAAAGATGATTATTCCACAGAAAATCCATTGATCATCGAAAATTTATACGGAACAAACACAACTTCTTTATATTATTATGCGAAAACTGATCAGGCATCTTATGCTGTTGCTACGATTGAAACAACCGATAAAAAATCTGTTGCCTACAAACATACACTTCAAACAGTATCTGGTGACAAATATGTAAAACAGCATGAATACCAGATCATCGGTTTAGTTCCAAATACAAAAAATAAAATAACCATGCAATTTTTCAACAAGAAAAACAAACCGATCAGTAAGACTTGTTTTTATGTAACAACAAAAAAAGATTCTAGCATTCCAAAAATGGAAAAAACAGCAACTGGAAAGAGTAAAGTCAAAATGACAGACGGTCTGTTTGCCATGATGGGAAGAGATCAGGGAGCTTTACAGAATAACGGAAAAGCTGTCGATGCAAATGTATTTCTTTGGGATAACAACGGTGTATGTAGAGGTCGTATTCCATTAAATGATTATAAAACTGACCGATTATTATTTATTAAAAATGAAATGGTTTATTCTTATGATATTAACCATCTTGCATTCGTAAACCTTCTTGGTAAAGTAACCAAAACCATAAGCCTTGGAGATTATCAATTACATCATGATTTTATGTATGATAAACATACAAATAAAATCTTATGTTTGGTAAGTATCAACAGCAAAACTACCATTGAAGACAGTATTATCTCTGTCGATGCAACAAGTGGACAGGTGAAACTACTTCTTGATACTGAAGATGTTCTTCCAAATATTAAAAATATCGCAACCCAAGAAGAAAATGGAGGGCTAAATTATTCTGGAACTACGGATCTTGACTGGATTCATGTAAATTCTTTTGATTTCGTCGATGATGATTCCCTCATCCTAAGCAGCCGGGAGCAAAGTTCTTTGATCAAAGTCAGCAATATTTACGAAAAACCGGAATTAGACTACATCATTCATTACGGAACTTTATATAAAGGAAGTGGTTACGAGGATAAATTATTGACTCGAAAAGGTAATTTAGTCGCACCTGCCGGACAGCATACCGTTACGGTTGAAAAAGATGACTCTCTTCCAGATGGACAATATTACGTTTATATGTTTAATAACAATTATGGAAGAGTCACTGCTTTCCCAGAGTTTGACTGGAGTTCTTATAAAGATTTATCTCCATCTTCCAACCCAAAGACAGGAACGTCTTATTATTCCAAATATCTGGTTGATGAGAAAAACGGAACCTATACTTTGGCACAAGAATTTAAACTCCCATATTCCAGCATCGTAAGCAGTGTCCAGCATCTGGGCGGAAATATTCCTTATAGTAGCGGTCGCAGCAAAATCTTTGGGGAATATGATAAAGATGGAAATCTTATAAAAAGTTTCCGATATGATGCTCAGCAGTTTAGTTATCGCGTGTTGAAATATAATTTTAAGGGATTTTATTTCCGATAAATTTTTTGATATATATAAAGGAATAAAAGCAGCTGCCAACCCTGTAAATTTAAAGTTGTCAGCTGTTTTTCTATATTGCTCTGTATATCTGTCTACGGAACCTCAATTATTCACAGACTCTCCCTCTGTATTATTTTTGTTCTATACTTGTTTCATCTATTTCTTTCTCTATATATTTCTTGGCATCCTTCATAAAACTCACAGCAATCATCACAATAACTAACCCAATAGGAAATGCCGCAACAATACTAACACTCTGTAAATTGCTCATTGAACTCTTTGCAAATAGCAATGCTATCGGAAGTAATATCAATAAAATACACCACATTAATTGAATTCCTTTATGAGGCTGCTCATCTTCTTCTAATCTGTGATAACTATAACAAGATGCTGTTAATGCAATGGAATCAAATGAAGTTGCATAAAATGCAATCATTGTGACTAATACTACAATCATAACTACTGGAGCAAATGGCATTGTCTTTATGATTGAAACAATCATCCCATATAAATCTCCTGTTTTTGTATATTGTGCAATAAAATCCTTAACACTTGACATCTGCATTCCCATAGAATAATTTCCTAAAATAATAAAGCTAATCAAAGTTGATCCTACTCCAAATACATATCCTCCGAGTATTGTCTGTCTTATTGTTCTTCCTCTTGAAATATTTCCTATAAAGAATGGGGCAGCCACACACCATACCATCCAATATGCCCAATAATAAATTGTCCAATTTTGTGGAAAATTAGTTTTTCTTAACGGATCAGTGAACGTTGACAAATCTATGAAATTTTGTATCATTTTACCCAAAGATGAAAAACCGCTCTCAATAATATATCTGGTTTCTCCTCCAAATAATAATACATATGCTAACAATCCAAAAAACATATAAATACATACATTAGCTAAAAAACTAATTCCTTTGAATCCATGTAATAAAGAATATGTATACACAAGACATGTAATCAACAAAATAATAATATTGATTGTCGTCCTGCTAATCTGAACATGAAGAAGTTCTCCTATAATAGTTGCCATCAATGGTGTTGCCACGCTAAATGTAGTTGCTGTTCCTGCTAAAAGTGCAAATACTGCTAAAAGATCTATAATTCTTCCAATAAAACCATCTGTATGTTTTCCTAACAATGGACGACAAGCCTCAGAATACTTCTGACGGCTTCGTTTTCGAACATGTAACATAAACCCAAATGCAACTGCCAATACTAAATAAAATCCCCATGGAATAAAACTCCAGTGAAACAAAGGATATACTCCTGCCCATTCTTGTATACTTCCCATTTCTTTAATATGTGGATCTGTTGCATACAATACCCATTCAGAAAAAGAATAAAATAAAATATCCGCTGCTAATCCACAAGTAAACATCATGGCTCCCCAAGCAAAAAACGAATATTTTGGTTTTTCATCTTGCCGTCCTAGAACAATATTTCCATATTTTGAACAAGCGATATATAAAGATAAAATAAAAATTCCAAGTCCAATAATAAGATAATATGTTCCAAACGTATCTCCAAAAAAGAATCTAATTTTACCTAAAACAATATTTGATTGCTCTGGCAAGAAAAAGAACAATATACATAATGCAATTACTATCGTCAATGGCACGATTGTTATCATCCAATCAATTTGCACTTTTTTATTTCTAGTTTGATTTTCCATTTATTTTTCCTCCAAATATTTTGCATAGCTTGCATCTAAATCTGCCAACTCTCTAAGGTTGTCAATCTCAATCACATCTTTTTTATCCATTGATTTTATTCCTAATCGATATTCCTCTGGATAACAAAACATTGCTATATCATCCCAATAAATCTGTCTGTTCTTCTTTTCAACAAATTCTGTTTCTAAATGTCTTTTTAATTTTTGTCCATCTTCTTTTGTCCAACGAGATATACTATATAATTGCCATCCTTTCTTTCCACCATTTCTACTACATGAGGTTACAATCCCATCTTCCACCGTCTGTAACCATTCATCCGTTTCTTCTTCTACCCAAACACTATTGTATCCCGAACGTTCAAATTCCGGAGTTAAAATCTGTGAATTATAAATTATCTGATCCCCATCGAGAATCATTACATCTTTTAAATACTCTCTTGCAACATATAATGACGAAATATTATTACATTCATCATAATATGGATTTTCTATTAATTTAATACCAGAAAACTCTTCCTCCAAAACTTTAAATTTCTCTTTCAAGTAACCTACTACTATATAAATTTCTGTAATTCCATTTTCATGCAGTCCATTGATTACTGTATCAATCATCCTAGTCCCATTAACCCTAACTAATGGTTTGGGCGTTTTTAAAGTAACTGGCTGCATTCTGCTACCAAAGCCAGCTGCCATTATAATCGCTCTTTCCACTTTATACATTTTGTATAACCTCTCTTCCTTCCTTCAACTTTCTTAATTCTTCTTGTACTATTCGATAATATTCCTTCGCATAACGATATTGTCTAAGTGAATATTCACCAAATTCAATTCCTAAAGTTCTCTTGTATTCACACCAGTTACTCCATAGTAATCCAGCAATTGCAATGTAACAATAAATTTTTATTCTAATACTCTGTTTACATTCATCTTCAAAATATATATCTATTAAATGATCTACCTGTGTCTTATCATATAAAGAATAAATACAAAACATTGCAATATCTACATGTGGATCTTGCATTCCTGCATATTCCCAATCTATTAGTCGAATATCTTCTTTTCCATCTTTATCTACAAATAAGAAGTTATCTGGAACCGCATCAATGTCTTTACTTCTATATTTTTCTGGACATACTCTTTTAGATCTAACACATTCCTTTTTGTCTTCAAATAATCCCTATACACAGAAGATTTCCCATTCCATAATTTTTCATAAAATTCAATCTGTCCAAACAAATCAAAATCATGATCTACCTTCAATTTTTTTTGATGAAAATTACGTAAACACTTCATACATTTTTTTATATCATCTTCATCTAATGGATCACACACTCTTGCCCCTTCTAAGAATTCTGTAATTTTATATCCATTATCTGGATTTATATATGCAATGTCATCACAAATATTTTTATCTCTAATACAATTATATACTTCCGCCTCTTCTTGACGATTTATTAATTGATCTGTGCCTTCCCCTGGAATTCTCATAATATATTTCTTTTCTTTACATTCAAACAAAAATGATCGATTCGTCATTCCTTTTTTTAGTACAGATATATTACTGATTTCATCATTTTTTACATCCAATGCATTACAAATAACATCTATTGCATCTGTTTTTAATTGATTAGAATCACTATCCAGTTCCCTTAACTGTTCATATGTATTAATTTCCACAACATCCACAGAATGAACCACCTTAGCTGCTACAATCATACGATCTTTTTTATATAATGCCTCTTCCCAAAATGCATCATCATAATAACGATTTTTTGATAATTCTATAATTTTTTGTTTTACGATTTCAGCATCTTCTTTTACTAAATAGCATATTCCCACCATAGAATTTCCACCAAGTTTCTTCTGAACTGAAACTAATTCCATCTTACGATTAACTCTAACACTACTTTCATCATCTACAAGATCACTTACCATATACCATGAATATAATTCATATTTTGAGAATGGATTTTCCCTACACCAAATATCACATGGAATAATGTAAGCATTTTCTAAATGATCTACTGCTAATTTTATGGAATGTAAATTATTTTTTGTAGCATATTCAGAGTTAACTATTAATTCTACACCAAATTCATCAATTAAATACTCATACTGTTCTTTCATGAATCCAACCACAACATAAATTTCCGTAATTCCTACTTCATGAAGTTGACGAATTGTTCTTTCTATTAATACCTCTCCATTTACTTCTATTAATCCCTTTGTTGTCTCTGTATTGATTGGAACCATCCTCATTCCAAAACCTGCTGCTAAAATAATTGCTCTTTTAGGTTTTTTTTCTTTAAATTCATCTTGTGCTTTTGATGTCAGCATCGCTAATTCATCTATATATCCTGTCCTCATTAGTGATTTTATTGTTTGATTTACAGTTCCTAAAGAATGCCCTGTCCTTTGCGCTAAACTCCTTTGATTTATATATTGGTCCTTGCTCAAATTAATTAATATATCTCTTTCATAGATGTTCATATTCTGCCCTCCAATTATTTTGATGAACATTTTATCTATTATAGCACACAAAAAAAATAAGTGCTATAATAAGCACCTATTTTTGATAAACTTTATAATAATGATGTCCTATCCGTTCTTCTTTTGGTGGTAATTTCATATAATCTCCATATGTATGTCGCAATACCTTATCATATTCTTTAGGTACTCGAAATTCATATTTCCCAAATGGTTTAAATATTGTTTCATCAAACCATTTACGTAAGAAAATATCTTTTTCCCCTCCTGACAACCACACAACACAACCTATATATTTACTCTTGTCATATGTTTTTAATCCCGCAAGTCTTTGTAATTTTTTTTGGAAATAATTTTTTCCGATTAACTTAGCTATGGCAAAAATAGGAAATTTTATAATTTTTCTTATACTTGATGTTGTGGTTTCGATTGCGAAATGATCTCTTGTAGCTTGATAGCACATAGATGAAAGCCTATCACCTTTCATTCCATATTTCACAGCTTCTTTCTTGGTCATTCCTAGTCCGTCATATGGATAAATATCAATAAATATTCCCATTCCATATGGCTTCTCATTTTCCATTTTTATAATATAACGATCATCACTAATTCTAGTAATCATATATGGATATTTTTTACATTTATCACAATTAAACACTCTTAAATATGTATAGTCTTTTATGTGTTTTTCTAAATATTTGAGTAATTTTTCATAATCTGGTCGTGGCATCATAATATCTACATCATCATCCCATGGAATATAATCCTGATGCCTAATTGCACCTATTAACGTCCCATATATTAGTGAATAACGTAATCCTTGTTTCTCACAAATTTGTGTAATCGTATACAATATCTCAAGAGACACAGCCTGCGTCTCTTTTATGGTTAACTCTCTCATAATTTCCTTTCTTTTTAACTAATTATTGATTATATACTGATAAAATGTATTCGACAAATTGGTTTGACATTCATCAAATTTGTACGTCAATTTATGAAATGGCGTTTGTTCTACAACTGAATTCCATAATCTTTCTTCATATTTATCAAATAGACGTAACAACAAAATATGCGGAGTTGCATTATCTCTAGGAATAACTTTATTCCATTCATCCGGATTATGCTCTAAAGCAATTGACATAAAATCATGCAATAAAAAATAATCCATCATCTTTGTATTTTTCTTCCAATATTCATAACACAAATATCTTGTCATTATCAGTATCTTATTATTTGTTTTAGCACTCATCAACCAGCTGGAAATTAATTGTGCTTGTCCATCTCTTCCTGGTTTTAACAATTGATAAAAAAACAAATCTGAATCAAAATAATATTCAGATATCTCCTCTATCTTTCTAGTACATAGTACAGTAGAATCAATCCACATTCCTCCATAATAAATTAGCAACTCTAATCTTAATAAGTCTGTCATATGAGTATTTGTTATATATCCTTTTTCCCATTTTTCCAAAATAAATTTCGGAAATTTTACATATTGATCCATGTTTTCTGATGTTATCAGTATAATTTCTCGATCTGTCAAATTTGCTTGAAGCGATTTATAACACTTTTTCACTAATTCCGGAGCATTTTCCAATCCTTGAAACCAACAAACCCAAACTTTATTTGATTTTTCATGTATCTTTTTATCTTTATAGTTTTCATCAAAATATTGAATTTGTCTCTTATATTTTTTCTCTAATCTTTGTTTTACTTTAAATTGTACAGAAAGCCTTAAAATTTCTAATGCTTTTTTATCTCGTCCAAGCAAAAAAAATTCTCCTAGTGCTGTTTTTAATACACCACTTTCATGATACTGTTTAATTAGATTCAATCCACCTTGTTTTTTGAATATTTCTTTTAATCCCATATTTCTGTTACCTTTTACTGTTCCACAAATCATTAAACCTTTTCAAATGCATTTCTTTTTTATAATCTTTTAAATATCTAATATATGTATACTCGGGATGATATTCTAAATCTTCTTCAGCATTAGATATATCCATAACAAAACTATCAAATGTTGGCTTATCTGGCATTTCAATAATCTTTGATTTTTTACCTTCTGGTGAAAAAACGTCTATCATCCCTTGAATCTGCTCTCGTAAAGTTGTTTTAACCCCAGTTCCAGCATTATATGTTCCACCATTAATATTTGCAAATAATGCTTTGTACATCATCTGACACAAATCTTTTACATACAGTATATCTTTGAAGGCATCAGGATTTCCCCACATTTCAATATTCGCCCCTTTTTGAGCTTGTTCAATCATATATCTATACGCAACTAATTTTTTCTTACAATCAACATAATAATATGTATCTGGATGGTATAAATAAACATTCGGTAATCGGAATACAAAACTTTTAATTCCATATTCTTGTTTATAGTGTTCCATCGTATCTACAATCATACATTTTGTAATCGCATAAAAGGCATGATCTCCTGTATATTTCAACTTTCTAGGCATTTTCGGCGAAAGTACTTCTTCTTTTCCCCAATATCCTGCCATCTCAGCCCATGTTTGTGTATATAAAACTCTATCCACTCCAATTTTTCTTGCATATTCTAATATTCTTAAAGATCCTTTAATATTTGTTTCTACATATATGAATGGATCATATTTTTTTAAATATGCTGGTAAAATTCCTGTGAGATTTACGATTGCATATACATCTTTTTTGGGTAATTTATGAAAATCTGAATCATTGCAAATATCCACCTGTAGATATTTTATTTCATTCTTTTCGAAATAATCTGTATATTTTCTTCCAACTGCAATAATTTCATATTCATCCTGCAATCTTGATTTGCAATAATCAATAAAATATGCTCCTATATTTCCAGTTGCTCCAAATACAATTATTTTTTTCATAAATTTAAAAACCCTTTGCCTTTCTTATATAACAACCTGCACGATTAGAACTATCTGTTATTTTTCCAATATTCTCTGGATGATAATCCACTACTTTTAAAATATCTTCTGGATTTTCATTTTTTATTTTCTCATATTCATCTAAATCTTCCTGCGTAAAGATAAAAACACTTTCCACATTCATTGAGTCGGTTACTTTTGTAAAATCTGGTTCTTCTCCGCATGCTACCTGAATTACCATTTTAACAAAATCATATCCTGTAGAATATCGTACAAGATCACTTCCTATACAATCTCCGCCCATTCGTGCTCCAATTTCTATAATTTTTATTTCACCATTCTCATCTATCTTTATTTCAGAATGAGATGCTCCATTTTCAATGCCTAATGTATTTAATGCATGACTTACGATATTTTTTACTTTTTTTAAAATTTCTTCTTCAACTGGTGCTGGTTCTAAATGCCCAGTTTCAATAAAGTGAGGAGCTCCTGTTGTATGTTTTAATGTCAATGCTAAGAAATGGCTTTCTCCTTTATAAGAAATATATTCAACACTATATTCCTGTCCTTTTGCATATTCTTCGATCAATGCCCTATTCTCGAACCCTTCACTCTTAGCTTTCTCCACTGCCTCTTTTAGCATCAATGAATTCTCTAACTTAAAGATTCCTCTGCTTCCACTTCTATCTGTCGGTTTAACAATAACCGGGTACTCTAGTTTCAACTCATCTAATTGCGTATTGTCATCAACCAAAATACTTTTTGGACTTGGATCTCCTGATTCTTCAAATGCTTCTCTCATTAAATGTTTGTTTGTACATTTTCCCGTTGTTTCGATCTTATTTCCAGGTAATCCTAATTTTTCAGCCACATAATTGACTGTTATGACTGCAACATCTGATGCTATACTACAAATTCCACAGATGCCTATCTTTCTACATACTTCCAGTATTTCTTCTTTTTCTATAATACTTATAGGATAAAATTTATCTGCAGCTTCTTCTCCTACATCATTCGCTTTCCACGCAAAAACATGTGTGGTATATCCCATTTCTTTTGCTTTTTCTATCAACGGCAGCTGTAAATAACTTGCTCCAATAATTGCAAGATTCTTTTCCAATGCTATCAACTCCTCATATAATCAATCAATTAACTTTTATCCTATATTACTTTAAAACATCAAACTTATTTAGAGAAAAATTCCTTGATTCCTTCAACCACTAAATCCACTTGATCTTTACGTAAACCGTAATACATTGGTAAACGAACTAATCTTTCGCTTTCCTTTGTTGTAAACTCATCTTCCCCATCAAATCTTCCAAACTTTTCTCCGGCTGGTGCAGAATGCAATGGAATATAATGAAATACACAGTATAATTCTTTTTCTTTCATAAATTTAATAAATTCTGAACGTTCTTTTAAATCCTTACATTTCAGGTAAAACATATGTGCATTATGTTCACATTCTTTTGGAACTGTTGGGATTTCAAATTTTCCTTCCATTGCCATCGCCTGTAATTCCTGATAATATCTATTCCATGTAGCAATTCGATTACCATTAATTTCGTCTGCATTTAACAGTTGAGCCCACAAATATGCTGCATTTAACTCGCTTGGTAAATAGCTGTCTCCAAAGTCCACCCATGTATACTTATCAACTTGACCTCTAAAGAATTTTGCTCTATTTGTTCCTTTTTCTCGAAGGATTTCTGCTCTTTCATTATATTCTGAATTATTAATTACCAAAGCTCCACCTTCACCCATGGAATAATTTTTTGTTTCATGGAAAGAATAACATCCAAAAGTTCCAATTGTACCAAGATGCTTTCCTTTATACTTACTCATGACACCTTGAGCTGCATCCTCTACTACAATTAAATTATGTCTCTTGGCAATGTCCATGATTGTATCCATTTCACATGCTACTCCAGCATAATGCATAGCAATAATAACTTTAGTTTTATCTGTAATTGCGTCCTCTATTTTCGTTTCATCAATATTCATAGTATCTGGTCGAACATCAACGAATACTAACTTTGCACCAGCTAAAACTGCGGATGTGGCAGTACTTGAAAATGTGTAACTTGGTAGAATTACTTCATCTCCTGGCTGTAAATCACACAATAACATCGCCATATCTAATGCCGTTGTTCCACTTGTCGTAAGTAATACTTTTTGTGCATTAAAACGCTCTTCCATCCACTGATGACATTTTTTTGTAAACTGACCATCACCACATATCTTGTGTGATTCGATTGCTTGTTTCACATATTCAATTTCATTTCCCACACATGGTGGTACATTAAAATCAACCATTATTTTCTCCTTATCTTAAATTCTTCAATCTATTTGTAATTTTACTCCAAATATTTTTTGCCATATAATAGTACATTACTGGCACATTATTAAACAATGCACCATTTATTCTAATTGCATTCTTATAAATTTCTTGCTTTAAATCAAATCTTTCATAAAATTCTTTTTGGAAATTTGATGTATCAATTTCTATAATTTCATGCTTATAATCTGTTCTATGATTTTCAATTACACCTCTTACATTTTTCACAAAACGTTCTTCTTTTATAACAGTTCCCTCTAATAATGATTCTCTTGCCTTCAAATATTGACTGTCCATAAGCAATTTGTCTACATCTCTTATTAATTCTTCATATGTGTCATATTCTATTTTTGCTTCTTCTTGATTCAACAACAAACCATCGGAATCTTTATTATGTCTTAACGTAATTGGAATTTTACCCGCATCAGCTGCATATTTCATCATCATTCCACCAAACATTGGATATGTATTTAAATAGAAAATACTATTTTCTATTAAATAATAAAAATCTTTCCTTTCATCTATTAAATACGCTCTATTAGGATATTTATTCAAAATTTTGTTTATCTCTGAAGCATCTCCACTTCCAGCATATAAAAATTTAATTTCCGAATTATTTTTCAAAATATGATCCACTATTTTATAATATGTATTCTTATCATCTCCTAATGTCTTATATAAAGCTCCTCCGCTAAATATATATTTTTCCTTCTTTACATCAAACGGTAAACCCTTATGATCTGGATTTTTCTCTATAATAAGATTTACTCCTAATTTAATCATTTTTTCTTTTTCTATATGTCTTTTAAAATATTGATTAGAAGCAGACATTTCTCGGCTTCCCAAAAAATAATCATTAGACTTTACTCCCAGCCAAAATGCGTGGTCAGTTAAATCAATCAAATATCTATCAATTTTTTTATTAAACATAGAAAAACTTACTGCTGCAGATACATCATTAGGTTTTGTATAAAAAAACATAGCTTTAGGTTTTGTATTAATAATAGTTTCCGTTAACTCAGCAACCCATTTTGTGTATCTTTTATTCATATCAATATAATTCCATGTGATTGATGCACCTTTCATTAGTTTATGAATTTCTGGTTGTTTATTTTTCACATCTTTATTCGTCACATAAACAATATGATATCTATTTTTTTTCAATGCATTTAAATACATAAGAGCTACTCCTCTTGTATCCAAACCAAATCCGTCATAAAAAAGAATTACATTTTTATTAATCTCTATCTTATCTATTCTCTCTTGATACTTTCTTTCCATATTTCTAGAAATTAATAAAATCATATTTTCTATTTTTTCATCTGTATAGCTTTGATTATATTGATATTGAAGATTTGCACTCACTGATATCGCTGCCATAGCTCTTTCATATTTGTTTTTATTAATTGCATTTTCAGAAATTATGTTTAATTTTTTTAAAAATAAATCAACTTTTTGATTTTTATCCTCTAATTGCATAATATTTCTATTTCCTTCCATATTTCATTAAAATCTTATCTGTCATTTCTAACACCAATTCATTTTTTAATAGTATTTGAATAATACCATATATAACAACTCCACCTATGACACAGACAACAGTTTTTATCCATAAATTAGAAATATTATATTTAACAACGAAACAATACAACATCATTAAAACACTTCCAACTATCGGTGCTATAAATATTTGCAAAATCCTATCAATATGTATTCTTTTATCAATTGATATTATTAACAATATAAAAATTATAAATGATGAAGCAGCTGTAGTAGCTGCTGCACCATTTGCTCCAAATAATGGAATTATAAATGCATTTGCAATAATATTGAATATCGTAGATATGCAACATATAATCATAAATTTTTTTTCATTTCCCGACGGAAGTAAAACTACATTTCCTAAAAAGCTTCCACCTACTAAACTAAATAAAAAAGAAATCAATAAAATTTGAAGAGTTAATGCTCCTTCTATATACCCTTTACCTGCTATAATTAAAATTGACTCTTTAGCTAAAATTGTAGCTCCTACATAGCACGGCAAACCTATTGTTATAAAAGTTAATAACACTTTTCTCAATAACATATTTATTTTATTATAATCCTCAGCCTCGAACATATATGACAATCTTGGAATCAATACAAATACTATAGATGATACTACATTACTAATTATTTTTTCCATTTTTGTTGCTGTACTATAAATTCCAACTGCATAATCTCCTTTAAAAAATCCAAGCATTGTAATATCTGAGCTATTAAAAATAGTCTGAGATAACGTCATCACAAATAATAACAAAATAGGAATCATATGTTTTTTCCACGGAATATTCAATGTAAATTGTATATCACAATATTTTTTTCGATATACAATGTTTAAAATATTATATCCACTAGTTGAAAGTACTGAAATAGCCGCATATTTCATATAATCGCTTGTCGATTTCACAAATGTAAACATTAAAATCATAGATATAATTTGAAAAATAATAGATCGAATAGTAATATATTTAAAATCTTCCATTGCACTATTCAACCAATCAGCTCCTAATGTTGTAAAAATAATAACAACACTTTGAATCATAATCAAATTTCTATACACATCTAATCTTCTGAATATAATTAATGACAAAAACAACAGAACATAGGCTAATCCTGTAGTACATAAATTTATAGAAAAAATCTGAGAAGCCGTTTCCTCTAATTTTTCTCTATTATCCCTTACTTTCGCACATTCACGTATAGCATATGTTGTTATTCCTAATGATGCTATTAAAGAAAAATAACTAACATACGAATCACCAAAATTAACTTTCCCTACGTTTTCTGTCATCAATACTCTTGATATATATGGAAATGTTATTAATGGAAATATAATATTAGAACATGTTTTTATCATATTCAAAATTGTATTTATCTTAAGACTTTTCATTTTTTCCTACTTTCTGCAAATTTCTTCTAGCCACCTTATTTGTTCTATAGATTTTACCGGCTTATACATTTCTTCTTCATATTTTTTTATAAACTCAATATCCAATTTCTCATAATCAATTTGTTTCAAGTAGTCTACTATTTTTTCTTCAAAACGATATTTAATAATCTTAGCCGGTGTTCCGCCAACTATAGCATATGCAGGTACATCTTTAGTTACTACTGCCCCCGCAGCAACAACCGCTCCTTGTCCTATATGTACACCTGACATAATAATTGCTCTATATCCTATCCAAACATCATCCTCTATAATAATATCTCCTTTTGAAGTCCCTTCTTTATAATCTCCTAAACATTTTACTTTAAATGGAAATGTCGATACATGATCAGTATAATGGTCTGCATTTAAAATAAACATTACCTCCTGTGCAATAGAACAATAACTTCCTATTACTAGTCTTTCTTTTTCTCCCCAATTCAAAACATGCAAAGCACCATATGTATACTTTCCTACTTGAACTTTCGAAATATCAAACTGATTGCCTGCTATCGTAGTATTATGATTATTTTTCTTTCTCCATTTTCTTCTAAATAACATTATATCAATCTTATCTTTTATAATTCCAAACATACTATACCTCTATATAATTGTTACAATTCCTTTTCATATACAGCAAATAAAATAAAAAACAAAAATGCTGTTGGATTAAAAAAACTAGATTCAGCAACTGATGTAATTAATAAATATACTATTGTCATTAACATCGCAAAACCTGCGTCTCTATTTATCTTTAATTTTCTAATTGATATTAATAAAAAATAACAAATAATCAAAAATAAAAAGACCAATCCTATAAATCCAAATTGTGCAAATATAGTAGGCCAAAAACAATCTGTCAAAAAGCCACTATATTCAGAACTCATACCATAGTTATTTTGATACCCTAATCGTTCATAAATTGGAGAATAATAATTAGCTGCTATAGATGATCCAAAAGACCCAAATCCTGTTCCAAAAGGAAAATGCTCCATCATCAATTTTATTCCATCTATGAACAAAATGAGTCTAGGCGAATATCCTACATTTTGTCCAAAATTAGTACTTAATTGGTCTTTTGACACAAATAGTAACATTGCTGTTGCTATAATGTATATAACTGTATTATTTTTAAATTTTATGTACTTAACAATTACATATATTATCCAGTATATAGCAAAAAAGCCTAATGCTTTCCCTCTTAATGTAGACATACCCACTATTGAAATCATAATCATATATTTTAAATTCTCTTTATTTCTATTTTTATATCCTAAAAATATCAAAAGTGTAACTGATGCAGCCGCCAAATAAGTTGCATGCGGAAACATAAGTTGTAATCCATACATAAAATAACGAAAATCTGCTTTTTCAAAAAAAGGAGAAAATATTATATCATGCATATCTAATAAAAATAGTATCACTGTTATTATTTTAGATATCCATAATAAACTATCTGTTATTGTCTCAT
>OCPT01001184.1_pt1 | contig 15969 bp, 7 predicted proteins | sample 1538741 | NCBI WGS metagenome assembly OCPT01 (sample SAMN04571723, study PRJEB22368) | human gut metagenome | biome: human gut; material: stool | host: Homo sapiens | place: Luxembourg | collected 2012-12-06 | reverse complement strand
TCATTCGATACCTCAGCGGTAACGGATATGGATTACATGTTCTTTTGCTGTAGTTTGTTAACAAGCTTGGACTTGAGTCCGTTTGATACCTCAGCGGTAACGAGTATGTATTGGATGTTTCAACACTGCGATGCATTAGAAATATTAACTCTTGGTACTAAGTTTGCATTTAAAGGAGATACAAACCTTGTTGATGCAACATGGCATGGAATCAATACCGATAAGAAATATACAACATCTGTTTTAACATCAACTTATGATGGCGCAACCATGGCAGATACCTATATAAAATGCTTCGACATCAAATTCGATGCCATGGGTGGAAAATCAACAGAGAGCAAAAAATTGGGATATATAGGAATGGCTTTTGATTCTCTGCCAACAGCAGAAAAAAGAGGTTATGACTTTGTTGGATGGTTCACAGAAAAACAAGGTGGAACACAGCTTTTAGTAAATCAACCTATTACACAGTCTACTTACTATGCGCAATACACGGAGCATAACTATAATCTTGTGTTAAAAGCAAACGGCCCGAAAGATACGGCGGATATTACAAAAACATTAAAATATTCTGAAATATATCACTTATCAGAAGATACATTTACCTATGAAGGACATGTATTAACCGGATGGAACACAAGAAAAGATGGTTCTGGCGAAAGCTATGATGCAAATGATGATATTCTGAACATGTCAGCAGAAGATAGTTCTAAGGCAATTTTATACGCACAATGGGCTTTATTATCAGATTATGCAACCGTTACATTTGATACACAGGGCGGAAGTGAAATGGCTCCACTAACCGTAAAAAAAGGTTCACAACTTGGAGATACTGTCCCACAGTATAAAAATCACAAATTTATAAATTGGCATAAAGATTCCTTTACAGGAGATGTTATTGAATCTACTACAGTCATTAACGAAAGTATGACACTTTATGCTGAATGGAAAGAAAATCCAATCGTAACATTTGACAGCGGTGGAATATCATTACCAATCCAAAAACGTGTAGAATATGGTTCCACAGTCGGTGCTTTACCACAATTTGCACCAAACGTAAATATGTATAAAACATTAATTGGATGGTTTACAGAACCGACAGGCGGAACACAGATTACTACATTAACTCCTGTAACAGAAAATGTAACGTATTACGCTCAATGGGGATGGCGGCCAAGATTTAATACAAATGGTGGAAAAATCACAAGTGATACAACTTATCCAATCCAAGCGAACAGTAATTATACGATTGCAACACTGCCTACAGCAGTAAGAGATGGATATACATTTAATGGATGGTACTTATCAGATGGTGCAACTAAATTAAAAGACGGAGATACCGTTGATTTATCACTTGGAGTCGAAATTGTGGCTCATTGGACAAATGCAGGAACGATTACGGTTACATTTGATAAAAATGGGGGTTTATTAGATTCGTCGCTTACGACTCTTAAATATTATAAAGGAGAAGCGTTTGGTTCACTTCCAACGCCAACTAGAAACAGCAGTTATGTTTTTAAAGGTTGGTATAACGGAGATATACGTTACGATGAAAACAGCATTGCAGAAACAGATATTACTCTGACTGCTAAATGGGCCCAAAAAGTTCATACTGTTACTTTCAATCCGGGACATGGAACCATGAATTCTTCTTCTAAAACACAAAAAATTGCAGATGAAGATACCATTCAGACATTACCTGGTGCAAAACTGACCAACTACATTCACAGAGGATGGTACACCGGAAAAAACGGTACCGGAGAAAAACTTACTACTACAACACCAATTACTTCGGATATGACGTATTATGCATATTATGAGGAAATGGCAACAACAAGTAGTGATGCCGAACAATTATATACATTCGGAGCAGAGTGGAGCAATCCATCGAATACAAATGTAGATAACATGAATGATCATCTGGAATTTCATCCTTCCGACTGTAGTAATCAGACAGCAATGCTTCACTTGAAGTTTGAACTGAACCAGTCTATCGGAGATGAAAAGATTCCTGCAGAAGCAATTCAGATTCGAGTACCAAAATATGTATGGAAGAATTGGGATGGAGAGTTTATCGGAACCAATAATATCAGTGCAAACTTACCGCTTTATCCAGATACGAAAGCTGGAATGTTCTTCTCGTATAAAGAAGATGGCGATGATTATGTCATTTTGAACAATCGGGAATTAAGCGGTGGAACCGGTATTGAACTAACCATTACTTATACCGTATCCCCTTGGGATGTACCAGGCGGAGCAATGACAGAAGACGGTACATACGTTGATGGTTATAATAAATATGTAGGAACAGTTCCTGTATCTGTAGAAGTAGACAAAGATAAGAGTGGCACAACGGATGTCATTACAAACAAAGAACTTTCGCTGGAAATGAATACGAAAGTAAAAAATTCGGGATTAAGTACATCACAAACAACAGAAATATATTACCAATGGGACTCTTCGTGGGGAGATAAGCCAAATGATGCTGAAAAATATTTCTATATCATGTGGAATCCACATACGACTTGGCAAACAAATACATCGCAACCATTTAGCTGTTATTATTCAGAAGACAGTGTTCACGATGGTACGGTGGTTCGTTATAATTTTGCATCAGATAACGGATCAAACGATCCGCCTGTGCATACTTATAATACGAAACTGACCAGCTTAAAAGGTTGTAGTGACTCTATCCTTGTAAAATATCCAATCGAATTAATCAAAAACATACCAGAATCAGGTTTAGTTTTAAGAAATCAAGTAACATTAAATACAGACTGGAAATCAGGATATCATACTGAGGAATTAAAAACTATGACATATACACTGTATGATAATGAATACACACAAGGTACGTTTACAAAAGATAACGGATACTATACAACTAGTAAAGCAGAACCAGTAAACGGTGGGCAAGAAGATATCCTAGATGATAACAAAAATGTATCAATGGATTGGTATGAAAGCTATGATGGAATCGCAAGAAGTACCCCTGCTGTTTGGAATGAAGAAACACAGACATATACAGCAAAAGAAAGAACCATTGCAATTACTGATGGTCAGCCGGGAGATCTAATATACAGTTCTGGAGATAATGCTGCTAAATATGTTTGGGAACCAGCATCTGGAAATGAATCATTATTAGATAGTGACTACAACTTTACAGAACTAAATATACGTTTAACAGAGTATGATGCAAGACAAGAAGACGGTATCTGGACACAGCCATATAGGCATGAAGATAAAAGTGATTACTCACAAGTAAAAATCTACTTACGATATAAAAATTCCGATACATTTGAATATTGGAAAAGCGCCAAAGTAGAAACTAGTGGAAATAAAGAATTTGCTTTACCTAACAATGTTGTTGGTTACAAAGTTACAGTAGATAGCACATTTTATTCTACATATTTACGTGCACAAGGCACCATTAGTCTTCACTCAACTAAACACGTACGGTCATTAATTCAAAATGACGTAAACGCAGGTACAACATCTATCATTAAAAACATTGCAAGATGTGAGATTTGGGATACAGATGATGAAGCAAAGAATGTATATTATAGTACCTCAAACTATACAGGCGGTTTAACCAACGCTATTCAGGCTTGTTATGAATTAAACACCAGTGAAACAACTCAAATGGCAGAATTGTTTGCTTCATCGGTGGATAATACAACATTTGATTCGCAAAAGGGTACACAGGATAATCCAATCTACATGGCCGGATGGAACTATAATACTTCAAAACGTATGAAAAAGGTAAAGACCGGTACATTCTACAACCTGCTTCCGGCAGGAACTACGGTAGATGTGTCCACCATATTTGGTATTCCGATGAATTACAACGATGATGAACTTGCAAGTAAAGCAGATGATTATGAGAAGTACAAAGCAGATTCATCAAAACTCGATTCCGGATATTTCGATGTCAGATTTATCGACAATTATGAAGATTCAGGTCGTACAATGATGATCATTAAATTTGCAACGCCAGAAAATGTAGCAGCAAACGGAATGCAGTTCTGGTACAAGCTTCACAGCAATTACGAAAATATCATGCAAGCAGGAACAACGCTCGAAAATAATGTTGCATTCGTGAACACAACAGGCGGGGCCGTACTTCCAAAACACACAGTTGGCACGCAGGATATTGTATCCGAGTCACAGTATTATGATAAGATTCAGGCAGAAAACGCAGGACTTACCAGCTATGCTATTGGCTCAACTAATTATGTACTTGTAGATGCAACGTCATGGGGCTTTTCAAAATATGTAAAAGCACAGACAGAATATGAAACAAGCGCAACAACATTACCAAATAATGACTACGTTTATAAGTTAAGCTATTCACAGTCTGATTCAACAAAGAGTAGTGGATTAGTATTCTACGATGTATTAGAGTATGGAGCAAACCGCAAGGATGCTTCCGGAAAGAACGTATTTAACGAGTCACAGTGGCATGGTACATTTAAGAACATTAACGTATCAAGCATTGCCGAAAAGCTGACAGATGGTTCTACCGATGTACATTGTAATCCGGTTGTATATTATTCAACCAAGGATCGAACAACCTTTACAGAGGCAGACTATGACGTAACCAATACGGCTGTATGGATGGCGAACAAACCTGTAGATGCTTCAACGATTACAGCAGTTGCAATCGACTGTTCTAAGAACGCAGATGGCACAGACTTTGTAATGAACGGGAAACAGGCAGTAGACCTTACCATTACAATGACAGCGCCATCGAGTGCAGATGCACACGATAAGACAGCATATAATGAAGCAGTCATATATGCAAAGAAAAACGCTGATACAACAGCAACACCTACTTATTCAAATGCTGATATTACCATTAAAAATGTAGATCCTACGATTTCCAAAACAGCGAATCCAGGATCCGGTACATTAAATGCCAGAAAAGGTGTATTTAAAGATACCGAACTTGATTACACTGTATCCGTAACAAACAGTGATGACACATACACACTGACGGATATTGTAACAGAGGATACCGTGCCTGCAGGACTTAACATTGATACCGCAAACATTCAGGTATTTTTTGGAGAGAAACCGGAAGGAACTGCAAAAAATGTAGCAGTAACTTTTGATGGTTCTTCCGAAACAGAGAGCGTCAGCTACGATTATGTGGAATTATTCTACATCCTAAATGGAATCACTTATTCAGCAGGAAAATTTGGCGGCTCGGATATCGCAGGAAAGACTATCGTTCTTCCGACTACAGATTTCTATCTGTACTGGAAAACAGACAGCAGCAGTGATGACTACTATGGTTACAAAGCAACGGTAACCCCAACCAATGATGCAGCTGTTACAGGAACTGTAACGAGCCTTCCATCGGGAGTAACTGTAAAAGAAGCAACGAGCGCTAGTGACTTAGAATCCAAACATGGAAACTACGGAAACAACGTCAAAGAGTTATGGCACTACACAGAGACGGATTTAACAATTCCAGTAAAAGGAATTCCAATCACGGAATCACCTAGAGTATCATTGGAGAAATCAGGTCAGAATTTGAAATTTAAGATTTCTACCTTATTACCGGGAGAAACAATTAACTTTATCATCCCGACACTGATCACAGGTGGCATTGGGACGGAACTTACAAACACAGCTACAATCACATCTGTAAATAACGTAACCAAAGACCTAAAATCAGACACAACCTATCATAAGATTGTAGAAGAGGTCAATAATGCTACCATTACGGTTTCGAAAACGGTAGCCGGTACTATGGGCGACAAAACAAAGGACTTTACTTTCCAGTTGAAGATGACAGGAAATACCCCTGCAGAAATCCCTTATACAAAAGGCGAAGAAACAGGAACACTTGCTGTTGTTGATGGAGTAGCAGAATTTACTCTTTCACATGGAGAGAATATCGTACTGAGTGAGATCCCAATCGGTACAGCCTATGAGATTACAGAAGTGGATGGAGCGTCTAACGGATATACAGTAGAATCAACAAATTCTTCCGGCACGTTGACCGAAGACACGAATGTAAGTTTCACAAATACAAGAAACAGTACAACCCCAACATCGGCACATACAAATATCTTAATTTCTATAGGATTATTTGCGATTGCTCTTGCAGGACTGTTCTGGCACTTGCGTAAGAAAAAACAGTAGTATTTAACAACGAAAGGCACTCCTTTAACGGGGTGTCTTTTTACATTAAAAGAGCCCTTGAAAAATAAAACAGCTTCTGGGAAAGAAATTTTCTGTCGGGTTCTTGGAGACATTTTTAGAGATATTCTAAGGAACATTTTAAGAGATATTTCGAGGGATATTTTAAAGGATAATCAGAATTAACATTAAACAAACTGGATATTGGATTTTTATTTTATTTCCTGTTTCTTTCGCAATTTTCCGACATATATAAGATTAGAAGTGTTCACCCTAAAATAATTACCTGTTCTGTTGCGGCAAGCTTGCCTTTGTGGCGAAGTTTTTGCTTTTGCATGGCTGATATACTTCGGGTGTAGTGCTCTGCCGAAAATATAGAAAGAGAGGTAAATTTCATGGCAAAACAAAGAAAAAGCGTAAATAGCTATCCTGCGATCAGATATGAAACGAAAGATGAAGCAATGGCAGCTATTAGACAAAAAGCTCTTAACTTGGAATTTTGTTCTGAAGAAATGAAAAAAGATTTTGACGTTGTTTCTGCTGCCGTAATGGCTTTCCCAGCTTCTATTAAATTTGCAGCGCCAGAGATGCGATCGAATTTTGATATTGCAATGATTGTTGTTAAAAAGGACCCAAACATGTTGCGATACGTCCGTATTGAAGATATGAGCTATAAAGAAGCTTTTGCGACTGTAAAAGCCGCAGTAACCAAAAACCCAAACGCTATTGTCTATGCCGGGGATTTTGGGCACGAGCCCGAAGTGGCTATTCTTGCTGTTCAGACGATCCCATCTACAGCTACGATTGATATGTTAAGTTCAGAAACATGCCAAAATCTTAAGTTCTTAGAAGGTGTTGGCGATATTGCTAGAAAGTATAATGATGAAAGTCTTATAAACTATGCAGTTAAACGCGCAATTCGAGAAGCGAACGGAGATTCTAGGCATTTGGAAGATTTGCGCTTAGCTATTGCTCATTTTGAATACAATAAAACAATTAGCATTGGCTCATATAATTACCTAAAGCGAGAGCTTATAGGGGCACAAGATAAAAATTCCCCAATTACCCCTCCTTTTGAGTTAGGGGAATACACAAGAGAAGATGATGCTCTTTGGGAAGGTCAGAAAGAAGCTCCTTATATTGTTGCTGCACAAATGGAAGCAGAAAGAGATCGCACATATGGTGGGCTTATTGCTACAATTTATACAGAACACCAAAGAAATGGCTGCGACGAATACGAGGCTTCTGAAAGAACTTTTGCAGATCTTACTAATAAATACTTCCCAGAAGATCCGGAATTTAAAAAATGGTATTTTGCGAACAGCTCTTTTAAATCGAAAGATGACTTAAAACAGCAAAATCAAGAAGAATATATGGAGCGAGATGTAATCCCTTCTTATGGGGAGGAGGGGCATGGAAGCCCACCCGTTCAGGATCCACCTGAAGAATTATCTGATGAAGAAATAATGGCTCAGTATTTTGACGATAATCAAGACTTGGACCATGGGATTGACTTAAGTGAATATATGGAAGATGAAACCGAAGCTAATCCAAAGGAGAAAGAAGATGATGGCCAAGACATCGAGCACAAAGAAAACGATGGATCTGGACCAGGTGCAGATTCGAAAAATAACCAAAAAGCAAAAAGAGAAAGCTATAGAAGTTCGTATGTATACCCCGCGCCATCTGCGGAAATGTGGGCTGCAAACGATAATATGCGAATAACCCAGGAAGATTTTAAATGGTGGGATCAATACCGAAACCCAAATGATGGGGCTGTCGACTTTGATCTTATCCCAGATTTGAGCGAAGTTTCATTTGCACATGCAAAAGCGTTGATTCTTCGTAATCCTGAATACATCCGTAATTTTCCGGAAGTCCCTTATTTGCAGGATAAGGCAACGATTGACAATACCTGCTATGGACGCAACGATGAGCGTTTGTTTAATGCTATTATAGATAAACACTACCAATGGGCAAAAGAATATAACGAAAAGAAGAAGGCTGTTGAAGCAAAGAAAGATGCAATTGCTACTGTAAGTGATCCAACAAAGTTTGCAGCGCTAAAAAGAGAGCTCAAAAACTTAAACGATGAACTTAATGACATCATGAATAACAAACCAGCCAACATGGAAAAAGATAGCATGTTGATTCAATATGCTGGACAGGCTATTACAGAAAGAGACACAGAAACTCCTGGGGACGGTGGACGAGAATGTATTACAAAGAAATATACAGTTGTTAATCCAAAAACGTTTGAACATCTGAGCCCAAGAGCAAGAGAAGATAAGGAAATTTCTGGGCCTGTAATCGAAGCTGAACCTACAATGCTTAAATTTGCAGACAGTAAAACAGTAAATAATCCGGATATTATTTTTCGTGCGTATGAAAAAGATCCTAGCATTCTTAGATATGCTGGCAGAAGCTTTTTTATTGGGCATATGGGTTTCGTTAAAGATATCATTAAAGAAGATCCTTCTTCTGTAGCTATGTTTGCAAGAGGACAGCTTCTTAATGATAAAGAATTTGCGTTATTCGCTGTTCAACAAAATGGATTGGCTATTCAGTATTTTAACTCCAGTATTAGACATGACCGTGCCATTGTTGAAGAAGCTATGAAAAACACGAATGGAGAATCTTTACATAGAGCAGGAGATGAGTATGTAAACAATCCTTCCTGGGCTAAAAAAGCAGTAGGCATTATTCCTGCTTCGCTTCGTTTCTTTAAATACGCAATCAAAGGAATGGCAGACGTTGTTAAATATGCTGTAACAAAAGATCCTAGTTCTATCAGATATGCGTCTAAACAGGTACGAAACAACAATGAAATGGCTCTTGAATTAGTGAAAGAAGATGGTATGGTTCTTGCTGATCTTGGCCCAGATAGACGTGGAGACTATGATATTGTGTTGGAAGCTGTAAAACAAAATGGGGAAGCGCTACAATTTGCAACTCCTAATCTTCGTAATGAAGTAGAAATTGCCTTCGCTGCAGTAAAACAAAATGGATTAACTATCCAGTTTGCAGGAGAACAAGCAAAAAATACTTCAGTTGTTGCACTTGCAGCGCTAAGACAAAACGTTGAAGCGCTTGGCTTTATCGGTAAGGATCTTGCAAAAGACGATGCGTTCATTGCGAAAGCTACTGTTATTATCAATGATGCTAAAAGACGAGAGTATGAAGAAAAAGGTACAGAATTTACGCCGTATACAAAAGACGAAGTGCAAAAAGCAGTTGGAACAGGAAAGCTACCGGAAGATAAAAGCACCTTCTTATCAAGAATGGGAGAAGGGCTTACAGAGGTTTTCGTAAAACCAGGCGCAAAGCACTTCCCTGGAGCAGAAAACATCCTTAAAAAAGCCGGGCAGAAGGTAACTCCGCGTAAGGCGAGAACAATGACGTTTGACGTTGAATCTGCTATCAAGCGTGGTAAGGAAGAAGAAGCAAAGAGAAAAGAAGAAAAAGCCGCAAGAGAGGCAGAAAGACAGCAAGGAACGTCAAAAGAAAATACTCAAGAAAAAGCTCCAAAAAGAAATGATCTAAATATTGACAAGTAAAAAGAAAAAGCTGGGACATTTTAATTATGTCTCAGCTTTTTTTTCTATTCTAAATCAGTAATTTTTAAGATACTGTTTATGCATCAAGATGGCTGTAATCACCAGCCTGGAAATAGCCGTTTAACGAATGAAAATTGCAGTCTTCTAAAAGATCCTCAATTTTCTCACGGTGTTTCCCAGATTCGTGAAGTTTTGCCAACTCTTTAATATCATTTTCTGTAAATCCCCAGCCAATAGTGCCGGAAAGCATATAACCTTTTTCAACCCCCAGATAATGCCGAATCCCAATCTCTTCTTACTTTGGCTGCTGCCATTATTTCGTCGAAATTTAGATATTTCATAATGGTATCCGCAGCCATGGAATTAGAGATAATTTTAATAATTTTCTCTTTTGTTTTCTGCATATCTGTAGATTTTACAAATAAATCTTCAATTTCTTCACTAAGTATACAAATAATAGCGCGGCTATATTCTGTTGGGATTTCTTTCTTTTCTCTTCCAAAGGCCTTTCTAATCTCTTTGTAGGTTTCATCAATTTCTACATACATTTTTGTAACATCTGCCATATCTTTCTTTCCTCTTTTCTTCCTGCCTGTTGATAGGCTAACATTTGTTTCTTTTTTATTAGTTAAGAGATTAGCCAGACCCGAATCTGACTAATCTTTCTTAACATTTTTTTGTTTAAGCGATTTGCTTATAATATGATAATGATTTCTGTCGAATGCAAAATTACAACATTGCCATAAAATCTTCTTCTGAGATGATAGGAATATTCAAGTCTTTTGCTTTCTTATTCTTACCACTCGTACTTTCGACATCATTGTTGATAAGATAATTTGTATTCTTGGACACTGAACCAGCAACTCTGCCGCCAGCTTCTTCGATTACTTTCACCAGTGCATCACGATTCATATAGTGAACCAGCTTTCCTGTGATGACAAATGTCTTGCCGTTTACCGCAGCAGAACTTTCTGTCTGCTTTGCTTTCTGAACGTTTAACTCTGCAAGAAGACGCTCATATACTGGTTTATTCTTCGCATACCAAGCATTGATGATTCTTTCTTTTTCTGCTCCGAAGTCAGAAAGATCGGTAAAATTACCGCTTTCCATTCTTTCAGTGACCTTTTCGATAGAACCAAGTTCCTTTTCAAAAGTCTTTCCATCGTGTCTTCCAATTCCTGTAATTCCAAGTGCTGGAATAAGGTGAGAGATAGTGATGTTTCGGCTTTTCTCAATCTGGTCGATCAAAGCGTTGAAACTCTTTTCGCCAAGCCCTTCAAGAGCAATGAACTGCTCGCGTTTGTCAGCAAGGTGATAGAAATCTGCAAATTCATGAAGCATACCTTTATCAACTAGCTGTTCGATAATCGCATCGGATGCCCCGCGAATGTCCATGCAGTCACGAGTGCAGAAGTGAACGAGAGTTTTAATGCTTTTCGCTGCACAGTCATCGTTTGTACAGTAAAGAACTTTTACTTCATGTCCACTTGCCATACTTGTTTCAATGGCTGTTGGAGCGCCACATACAGGGCATACAGCAGGGATAATAATATCCCCCTTAGGCTCGATGTTCTCGAACACCTGCGGAATGATTTTATTTGCCTTATAAACTGCAATTTTGCTTCCTGCACCAAGTTTCATACGTTCTACTGTAGAAACGTCGAATACTGTTGCTTTCTGTACTGTAGTGCCTTCTAATTCAACAGGTTTAAATACGGCTACAGGATTGATACGGCCACTTCTTGAAGCTTGCCATACAATTTCCTTAAGCGTAGTTTCTTCTGTTTCGTCTTCCCATTTAAAAGCCATGCCGTAAAGAGGGTGGTGGCCTGTTGTACCAAGATTTGCACCATGGTTAACAATATCACAATACTCTAAAACAAGACCGTCAGTAGGATAGTGAAGTGTCTCAAGCTTTTCTTCCATCGCCGCAATTCCATCTTTCAAATTGTTTTTGTCAACAACGAAGTGATCTACAATGTCGAATCCGCACAGACTTAAGTATTCAAGTCTGCCGCTGAAATCGTTCATATCCGGCATTAACTCATCCGGAACTGCCATTGGCTGATCCTGGTCGATATAAACCAATTCGAATGCTTTAAACTGAAGCTTTCTTTTCATAGATTCGTAGGAATCGTAAAGCCTAATGCTGCCAGATGCAAGATTTCTGCAGTTCTTATAAGGCGGTTCTGTCTCTGGAAGCTCTGCGTTGATTTCGTCAAGAGTTTCGTAAGTAACGAAAGTTTCGCCACGAACAACCATGTGTCCTTTGTATCCAATTTTCATTGGAATTCCTTTTACATAAGGAATATTGTGAGAAACGTCTTCTCCAACTACGCCATTGCCTCGTGTTGCTCCAGTTGTAAGAACTCCGTTATCATAGGTAAGAACGAGAGTCAATCCATCCATTTTCCAAGATAACATTCCTTTCTGATCTGCAAGCCAATTGATTAGCACATCTACATCTTTAGTCTTATCCAAAGAAAGAGTAGGGTATTCATGAGTAATCTTATCAAGAGTGCTCTTTACAGCATATCCAGCACGAAGCGTTGGACTATCTGGAAACGGTTTTCCAAGTTCGTTCTCGATAGCCTTAAGCTGGTCGAACTTTGCATCATACTCTTTGTCTGTGATGTACTCTGTTCCGTTGTAATAAGCATCTGCTGCTTTATTTAGTTCTGTTACAAGTTTCTTTCCTTCTGTCATTAAATTTTCCATTTTTGTTTCCTCCTAAATATGAAATTGGCAGTTTTTAATCCCTTATCGAGTTAAAAATATCTTTAGCCCCTTAAATTCGTAAACACCAAGCGGGCTTTCTAAAGTCATGTCACCGAGGATTTCTCCGATGAACGTGTTTAATCCAGAAGCTTCATAATCATAATCAATTGTTTCAGCAGCCGCTGTGGAAATAAATCCCATCGCAGAGCTTTCACCACTACAATTGTAAATTTCAATAGGATACGCTTCATCTCCATTTAAAGAATCGTACATGTCCATGACTTCTGCTTTCGTTAATCCTAATTCGCCTGGTTTTTCAATTAATACAATATCATACATATCTTGTTTCCTCCTAAAATTGCAATTGTTTTATTTCTTCTAGTTCTATCCCGATAGGATCCAGTACAGAGTAGAGTATTGCCCACTTTGTTTCGTCATCATCTGATTGAGCACATACATAATCTACAAAAGAAGCGATAAGCCTTTGGCTCGTCACATCCAAAGTAAAATTTTCTCTGATGTACTCCAAAAATTGTTCTTTGTTCATTGTTAATTTTCTCCTTTCTCCAATATTCAATGACTCGTATTCTATATGTATGATTTCTGCACATACAGAAAAAAGAATATCCTGCCAAAGTTTTCATTTGTATTATATACTACTTATCTTTAACAAAACATATGGTTCCTGCCGCTTAATATTTTCCAAAATTCTGACATATTAGAAACGGATATTAAAAAAGGAGGCTACTTTTTTTGAATGATAAATCTATTGGCTGTTTAAACGGCAATATGCTAAAAATCATTGCATGCTTTGCAATGCTTCTTGATCACATAGGATACACTTTTATTCAAAACCACAACAGCAGCTTGTATCTGTGGCTTAGTTGTGTTATAGGCAGATTAGCTTTTCCAATATTCATATTTTTACTTGCCGAAGGGCTATACTATACAAGGGATAGAAAAAAGTATGTTGGAAGAATGTGTCTATTTGCTCTTGTATCTGAGATTCCATATAATTTAATGATGTCAGGAAAGCTGTTTGACCTGACACGTCAAAATGTTTACTTTACGCTTGCTCTTGGACTGATTATGTGTGTATTCATAGAGAAAATAGAAGAGAATACAAAAGATAAAGAACTAATAATGCTGCTTTTTGAATGTGCCTGCGTTGCAATTTTTGCTGCTATAGCACAACTTCTTCATTTTGATTATGGTGCTTTCGGTATTATTGCTATTTATCTTTGTTATGTATTCCGTGAATTTCCTCTTGTTGCCGGAATTGCGGAGTCTATCGTTTTGGCCAGCATGGGATCCGGAGAATTAGCTGTAATATTCTCTCCACTTATCTTAATGTTCTATAATGGAAAAAGAGGGAAATTAAATTTGAAATATCCTTTTTATATTTTTTATCCAACACATATATTTGTTTTGGGAATTATAAGAGTTTTGCTAATTAAGGGATAAAATTATATCCAAGAAAAGGGATATTTTAAGAACCATAAATATAGCAAGAAAAAGAGATTTGTTTATCGACAAGTCTTTTTTTCTTTTGCAAAATGATGTAAAAAAGAAAACAGACATATAATATATAAATATTTGATGAAATGGAGGTTAGAAAAAAGTATGTAACAACAAAAAACGGAACAATAGCGAAATTTTAAAGAAACAATGATTTTACAAAATATTAAAGCGGGAAAGCCCACGGTTTTAACCGTGGGATGAAAGCGCATCTTCAAAAAGCTACAATCTATCGTAAAGAATTATGGCTTTTTCTATTGACTTTGTGTATATAGTATGCTATATTATACACATGAAAAACAAATATAAACACACAAAAACAACAGTATCTTTAATAAATTATCATATAGTATTCTGCCCTCGATACCGCAGAAAGATCTTTAATATTCCCGGTGTAGAGGAAAGATTCAAAGAACTCACAGCCATGGAATGTGAAAAGAACAATATAGACATTCTCGCAATGGAATGCCACGTTGATCACGTCCACATGTTTGTAAGTGTATATCCCCAGCAGACAATTCCTGATGTAGTAAAACAGATAAAAGGAGCTACATCCAATAAGCTGCGTGAGGAATTTTCACAGCTTGAAAATATGCCGTCATTATGGACACGTTCCTATTTTGTAAGCACAGCCAACAATGTAAGTTCGGAAACTATTGAATGGTATGTCAGTACACAGAAAGCGAGGTATTAAATGCACACACTACAGCTGCCACTAAAAACAACTTCATACGATAATCATCAGATAGTGCGCAGGTTTCATGCGGTATCTCATATTCACAATGTAACTGTAAGACGTGCAATAAAGCTGATGGATCAGCTAAAGCACGATAAAGCTTACTGTTCCTATTTATCGGAATACGTTTCTATCAAAAAGAAAGAGAAGCTATCATCTGCAGATAAGAAACGATTAAAAGCATTGTCAAAACTTATGTCGGATATTCGATTACCTATCGGCTTATCTGAATACGGATTACAGTCTTATATCAAAGTTTGTGCGAAGCAGTATACAAAATTGTTGTCGTCACAACAAGTTCAAAAAGAAGTTACCCGTGTCTGGAGAGGCGTAGAAAAAGTCTTATTCAGTAACGGGAAGAAACTTCATTTCAAAAAGTATATGAACTTTGATACTATAGGTGGTAAAACCAATACAAATGGGGCAAAGTTTGATAAATCATCCATGACTGTAAACTGGCTGGGCTTATGTTTGAAATGCAAACCCATAAGTAAGAATGATCCCTATAAGACAGAAGCATTATCGCATGATATTTCTTACTGCGAGATAAAGCGTATGATGTTTAATAATGGCTGGCATTACTATGTAGTGCTGTATTTAAAGGGAGACGCACCTAAAAAGCTTATCAAAATTGGTTCTAACGAGATGGGAATCGATCCAGGTGTTTCAACAATAGCTGGAGTATCTGATGACAAGGCTGTTTTAAAGGAACTTGCACCGAAATCGAAAGACTACGATAAGCAGATCCGAAAATTACAACAAAAGATGGACACGTCAAAGCGTAATTCAAATCCAAACAAATATAACCAGGATGGAACGATCAACAAATCAAACCGTGACAGATGGGTTTATTCGAATACATATAAGAAAAACAGACGCCAATTAAAATGTGTGTATCGTAAAAAATCAGCATATACCAAACAGTCGCATGAAAAACTGGCCAACGAACTTTTAGAAGACTCTAGTACTTTCTTCGTAGAAGACATGAATTATGCCGCTCTTGGCAAAAAATCAAAGAAACCGGCTGAAAGACAGGATAAAACCACTAACGTAAAACAAAAAGACGGGACAACGAAAGCCGTTAAAAAGTACAAAAAGAAAAAACGATACGGCAAGTCATTGAATAACCGTTCACCATCTTTATTTTTGAGCATATTGAAACGTAAATGCGAGCTATATGGTGGACAGTTACAGATCGTTAATACAAAAACTTTTAAGGCAAGCCAGTACGATCATGTAAAAGATGAGTATATCAAAGTTCCTTTATCACAAAGAGAAAAGGTCATTGGC
>OCPT01001181.1_pt1 | contig 15995 bp, 10 predicted proteins | sample 1538741 | NCBI WGS metagenome assembly OCPT01 (sample SAMN04571723, study PRJEB22368) | human gut metagenome | biome: human gut; material: stool | host: Homo sapiens | place: Luxembourg | collected 2012-12-06 | reverse complement strand
CGATTCTGCTGTTGTCACTCATTGCTTCAGGAGCACCCATCATAGATGGAACGCCCGCCTGTGTTAAAGCGTCAGCAACATCACGAAGCTTTGCTTTTTTGTAAGCCAACACGCAAATGTCTTCCCAAGGGATTCCATGATCGTGCTGCGCTATAATAGAATTAACTATCCAATCAAGCATACGCTTTTTATCGGCATGTCCCTTGATAAGAGTGAAACCACCCTCTCCACGGGCTGCTGTGATTTCTTTTTCGATTTTATCCTGGTTTTTCTCCAACATTTTACAACCAAGATCGATAATTTCCTGATGAGAACGATAGTTGACATCAAGCACAATGTCTTCTACCACATCATTTTCACGAACTACAGGCTGTTCAACATCAGTTCCCGTACGAAGTACATACTGCTCGTTGATTCTGTTATTAAAATCTAAGATAAATTCCGGAGATGTACCACGGAAGCGATAAATAGACTGGTCGTCGTCTCCAACAATCATCATGCTTTCAAATGTAGGAAGCATTTTAATTCTCTTTACCATTTCCATCTCAAATTCCGATGTATCCTGGAACTCGTCAATTACTGAATGACGGAATCCATATCTTCTTTGAAGGTATTCCGGATCTTCTTCAATCACTTTAAAGGCCAATAATTCCATATCGTCAAAATCAATTAAGCCTTCTTTTTTACAGAAGTCTTCGTACTTTCCATAAAGGTTGATTACCTTTTGGACCGCACTCTGTGGAATATCACAGTATGTGTTGATTTCGTAAGTTGAAATAGATGTATAATCTGTACCAAGCTTTTTAATCTGACTAAAGATGTCTGAGATTACAGCTAAGGCCCCAACATCATTGTAACCACCTTTTTTTACTGAGAAGTTTCTAAATGAAACCCCCTTCCATTCAAGGATCGGGTTTTTCGCAAGCAGTTCTGCAATTTTAGAAAATCTCTGAACTGCATTTAATACGCCAGGTCTTTTTCCAAATCCAAGCAATTCCCAGTTTTCTTTTACGATTTCATAGAAAAGCCCATGGAATGTAACAATCTGCATTCCGTATTCTTCGCTTGTTGGATCATATCCAAGCATTTTACGAAGTTTGCGGGACATTTCTTTTGCCCCCGCATTTGAGAATGTTACAAGAAGTACTTCATTTGGCTTAACCCCTTTTTCTTGAATTAAATATGTTACGTGTGCCATGGAAGTAAATGTTTTTCCAGAGCCGGCAGTTGCGATTACACGCATAATGCCCTTGTCAAAAGTTCTAATCTTTTCCTGCTTTTCAGAAAACACGATCTTCTGAGCAGGTGTCAAATTAGAAGTGTCTGGGGCTTCCTCTTCAATTCTTGTTGGAGGAAGAGTCTGATGGCAGATATGGCTGTACTTGCAATAAGCACATTCATCTTCCGGCATTTTATCCTCTTCTACTCCTTCTTTAAACATCTGAATCTTTTTATCCATTTGTTTATCAAGATCATTTGGAATTCCATCCCAGATATCTGACATCGTAATATCATTGTTACCTCCGCCTGCATAGAACGAAGGCTCACAAGCAGTCCAATCAGCCACATCGTCTGAACGAGTTAAGTACAACAGGTGTGCGTGAATGTTTTTAAAGCCACGAGCGCGTCCATAAAGAATCATCTCATATAGCTGCATGTCGCGATTAAATTCATTTTTTCTTCCTGACTGTGTAAATTTGCTTTTGCCTAATTTGATAGCAAAAATATCAATCTGGTCGCCACATTCAGAAGTAAGAGTCGGCGTGTATTTGTGCTTTTTACCAGCCATTTCGTATTCAGCTGATGCAGGGAATGTATTCATTACTCTGTATTCACTGCTGAGATAGCGGAATACACGGTTAAAATCATACTCTAGAACAGCCATTTTCTGCTGGTAGTTCTGGTACGGGATCGCCGCATATCTGTCATGCATATAACGCATAACAGCTTTTTTGGCCTCTTTTGTGTTTTTTGCTGCCTGAATGACTGTCTTGCCCCCTTTTGGGCCAAACATAGGAGTTAATGCATACTTGATCGTTGGGTTGATTACCATTGCAGTCAAGTATCTTTCTCCCTGTGTTGTTTCGCGAAGGTCAACTTTTTCCTCTAGCTCGCGACGTGTAATACACGCTTGATTAAGCTGAGGTGTTGGAGTCTTCACTACTTTGTCTTCACTCTCAGTTTTTTCATTAACGATGTCTTCAACATCGATAGTTGTTAATTCTGCCATATTTGTTTCCTCCTAGTTTACTTTGTTTCATTAACGGCGTGGATTTACACCTCGTATTTTTATTCTTCGTCAGAGTCCTCTTCTGGTTCGCCAATCATAATGATTGCCTGAACGTAAGAATGTTCTTCATCATATGTGATGATTTCATCACGAAGAAGCACTGTATTCCCAGGCTTCGCATGACATACGTCATATCCACCTTGCTTTACAGCTTCCTCTGTCGACTGCCCATCGTAGCTTCCATGCGGGTCATATGCTTTACCGTAATGGATTTTTCCGATAAATAGCCAACCATAATTGTCAGAACCGTTAGCCCAACGGCTGTATCTGCTCCAGCTGGAATAACCAGCTGATTTATCCGGGTCAGAACTCCAATAAGAGCCGTTACCGAATGCACGTCCGTTTGCTGCTGCTACGTGGATTGTAGGGCCACCACAAGAAGTGATCGCTGCGACGTTCTCAGTTCTTGTACCATGGAAAAGATCTCTCTCTTCTTTAAATTCTGCCTTTTCAAGAGCTGCTTCGTATGCTTCTCGTCTTTCGACTGGATCAAGCATATAAGCTTTCCTGATTAAGCGAACGTACTTAGGCTGAGTTGCTGCAACTAAGTCTTTGATCCACTGCATTTGTTCATCTGTTGGTCTTGTTACCTTAACTGTTCCAAATGGAGACAGCTTCTTTGATGCTGCAGCCTGTTTTGCGGATGTTGCTGTTAAAGCCTCCATCGCCTGGATTTTACCTTCCCATTCGTTTACTGCATCGGCGATTGCCTTATCGGCATCTTCAATGGTAAACAGGTTTTTCGTGCTGATCATGAACGAATCAACAGTTACGCCCTTTTTGAAAGGCGGATTGATTACCGCAATCATTTTCTTGATTGCTTCGTTTGCTACATCAATTTTTGCTGTTACTCCGTCTCTTTCTTCAAGTCCGGTAACATCAACATTGACAGCTTCAGATAAAGCTGTATATGATTTCCAACAGGAATTGATCATACGTCCGTTGTACGGATTCTGATTAGTCATCCAGTCGTTACCGAAATCATCTAATGCTTTTTTAGCCCCTTCGATTACCATTCGGTAAAATTCAACTGCAGGACTTTCATCTTCGATTTCAACTTCCTCTTTGTCTTGAGCAAAAAGCTTTTCAACAATGTCATTGGTTTCAATCAAATCGGCTGTCATGTCTTTGTACCCATCTGCAAGCTTTTGATAATAAAGAAGCCAGAAAAGCTGTGATGGTTTCGGCTTACGCCAGAAGTCGCCATCATCAATCAAGTTCATACCCGATTCTCCGATTTTTCCAAATCTTGCTCCAATGTCGATTGACAAATTAAGCATGTTGTTTGGTAACAGGTCAAAGAACCTATGAACATTTACTTTCATTTTATTTCCGTCTTCATCTTCTATCTCGTTTTCTACTTTTCTTAAAAGCTTTGCGTGATAGAAGCTTCTCATCATGCGCATGTCTGAATGTGCGAGTCTGAACTGAAGCTTTCCGTTGTCATCAGCATCGACATGAATAGATGTGCTTTTTCCATCTTCCATTGTAACAACAATGTTGTTTGGCAAAATGTCAAAGCAGATCCCGGCAATAAACTCACCGGCTGGTTTCCACAGGTCCTCTTCGTAAAGAGCTGCTTCTTCAAGGATTTCATCATCCGTCATTTTTTCATACCCATCAACAAGGGCTTCGAATTCTTTTACATCAGCAAAAGTTAACCCGTTGTCCTCAAGATCTGGATATTCAAGGAAAAATCTAAATTTTTCCACATATTCTGGAAGCTTAACGCTTTCATGGAATACAAACTGATAATTTCCGCCTTCCCAGCTAATGTCTGCTGCATGTTGGATAAAAGGCACCTTACTTAATCTTGTTTCGAGTTTGTCCAGGTATTCTTTGACACCTGCGACAAGGTTTTCGTTTTTCGTCATAATTGTTTCCTCCTAATTTTACTTGTTACGACTTTCATTATGTTTCGATTATCCAATATCTAATTTTTACTAGTGCTCCGGTTTTCAGATAATCTATCTTTTATATGTTGGAAGTTTGCGTAAATAAGAAAAAATACAAAAAGAAAGCACTCAGAATTATCTGAATGCTTAATTTGCAGGATGCGACTGTTAATTTTGCAAATATATTCCTTCTTCTTTTGTCTACAGAAGCGACTTAAACCCATATTCCGTGTAGAGTCTGGCTCTTTCTTTGTTGTTAATGTTTGCTTTAAGCTTTTCTAAGCTATCTACGACATTAATATCTGTCTTAATTGTTGCAAGCTTCTTTGATAACAGCCCAATTTCTCCAAATTTACGAAAAGCATTTAACGGACTTCTTTTTATACCAAGAAAATCCTTCCAGAACGCGTTTAATTGTGTTTCTGCGGCTTTTTCTTTGCAAGAGGATATTTTATCCATGATTGCCTCTAAAGTCCCGTATTCGGCAAGCAACGGGCTTGCAGCGGACGATACGCCTTTTATTCCGGGAATGTTGTCGGATGCATCTCCAACAATCCCTTTAAGATCCGGAACTTGTTCTGGTCTGCAGCCGTATTCGGACAAACATTTCTCTTTTGTTACCTCGAACGCTTTTGCGGGGATAGAAGCCATCAATTCTTTAAAATCCTCTTCGTCGCAGGGGCTTTCGTATTTGCGCATTAATTTGGTCGCCGTATCCTGGTCTTTCTGCAACAACCACAACAATGTATTATCTGTAACTAGTTGCAGGTAATCATGATCTTTTGGAATAATGCGTACCGGAATTTCAGACTCAAAACGTTTAGCCAGCGAGCCAGCCAGGTCATCTGCCTCGTATTCGGTACTAAAAAATACAGGGTAACCCATTTCGTGAAGCATCTTTTCTGCACTAATAAACTGTTCTTTCAGCGGTTCCGGAGTTTCTCCCCTATTGCCTTTGTATTCCGGGTAAATTTCCCTACGAAAAGTGTCTCTTGTTGTATCAAAGACAATCGCTATATGAGACGGCTTTTGTTCTGCCATAATCTTATCTAAGGTACGGCACATAACATACAACGCATTTGTGTATCTGCCATGTTCGTTTTTCATGATTTGCGAGTACAGTTCTTTTTTCTTTTCTGGATCTTTTTCAAATAGCAATGCTTTTGGCAAATTCCCGTAATACGCAGTTACCAGCATGCTGCTTCCGTCTATAATGATTAATTGATTTTCCATATTGACCCTTCTTCTTTCCTTTCTTACTTTTCTTTTGTATCCCAACATACTAACAACATATCATCACGTTTTAATTCAACATCTTTTCCCCATTTTTCTAATAGCTTTCTTGTGTCGAATCCATGCTCAACGATTACTGCATACCCGTGAGGAGTTTTATGTGTTTCAATTACCATGTCAGAGCAAATTTCTTTGATATCTGATACAAATTCTTCTAATTCGCTTTCATTGTCGATATCGAAATCGAACATCCACTTGTTTTCTGCAGCGTTCTCCTTCTTTGCGCAAAGAGAGGCGGTAATAGCTGCAATTCTTGATAATTTGATATTATCTTTTGTAATAAGCTCTACCATAAGTGCTTTCTTTGTTTTTTCTTCGTCTCTTTTGTTTACGGATATATATAATCGACAGGTTTCCCCAGAAACTCCGTTAGATAGAAAATCTTTAAATTTTTCTTTCAGTCTTTCATCTGTCGTTGGATGAACAGAATGGTATACAAAACTCTGTTTTCTTTCTGTAAAATTTTCTACGTTCCTGTTATCTTTGTTCCTTGATATTAATAATACCACGTAAAGAGATCCTTCTTCTTTTCCTGCCGTGTCCCAATTTGAAAGTGCCATGATTCTGTTTCCTCCGTTTCATGTTTTGTAATATTATTATACACTCGTTGAGTGCTTTTGTCAATTTAACATACTCTAAAAAAGACCGTACAGCATACAACATCATTAAGTTAAGACCATGATTCCAGAAAATTGGTATCATGGTTTTTCTTTTGCTTGCAACCTCTGTTAAGTTAAGAAATTCCGTCATAATATGATTTTCTGCAAACAGATATTTTGCAGAATTCTACACTTTTTTCTGATTATTTGCTTGCAACAAGGCGTATTAAAGCCATCTGACTGTCTGTCAGAAAATTTTTGCTTCAATCGAAATGATATGTGTTATCATGCTACACGATAGTTAAATAAGACTGCTGGTTTCTGTCCAACTTTACGCCTGTCAGCACGGTTTGGACGAATCGGCAAGATATATTTCTTAATCTTCTCTTCTGAATCTGGCGGTCTTGGCGACTGGTCACGAAAATAATCTCTACAGATATGGATACCCATGGTAAAGTTAGCCTGATACTGCCACTTTCTACCTTTATCATTTTCAACGACAACGTGCAACGTGATACGTTCGCAAAAGTTGTACATAATCAGCCTTGCAAAGATTTCCTGCAGCACAGATTTCTGTTTCTTGGCATGAAAGTTTGTGACGCCAATAGAATATTTCAGCTCTCTGAATGAAGTCTCAATACTCCATCTCTTGTGATACAGGTCTTTAATCCTTTCAGGTGGAAACTTCTCTCTGTCTAACGATGTTGCAATGGTTTCGTATTTGCCTGTATTAAGTTGAATACATACAATTCTGACTTTCACATCATATGGTGTTGCACAAAAAAGAGTGAGTTACTCTGAACCCACTCAATATACGTTTGTCAACCAAAGATTTCGGTTACCCTTTCTTCTTTGATGGATCAGCCTTCAGCTGTGCAATATAGTCATCTGTTCTCTTAATGCCTGTGCATTGCAGGCACCCGCTGTCTAATACCGTACAGAACTTGGCTTTACGATTACCATTGCCTTTGCCATTATCGTAACCAATATGGTTCTCAGCAGCGCAATAATTGCCATACTTATCTTTGCCATCAAAGTTTACGCTTGTGCAGACAAAGATATTTCTCTTCATCCTGCCAGATGTCTTGTTGAGCTTCTTATACTCAACAATATCGCCTGGATGACAGATTGCTTTCAGACCATCTTTGTGGAAAGTATAGCTTCTTACCGCAGGCAGTATCCGAATATGATGCATCATCTGCTGAACTTTTTTCTCAGTATGTGTTTCTCTGTACTGAGTTAAAAACTCTTCCAGAGAATTCTCTTTCTGATTTTCAGCTTTATGCCTGTTGCAGGCAATCACTTGACCATTAAGCACATAGATACGCTGATTACGGGCAGAAATGATATTCTTACTCTTTTTCTTGTATCTGCGCTTCATGATAATACGGCCTGCAAAGCTGATATTCTTTACGTTTCTGTCTGCCAGACTGATTGCATACGCATCAATGCAGTGGTCTTTCTTATCATCAAAACCATACTTTACTCTGGTTTCCCTGGTAGTCCTGCCATCTGTAATCAGAAGTTCAATGCTTTTTTCTTTGCAGTATACAGACAATGCTTCAATCAGTGCCGGAACAGCAGAATTCAGTAAGCCTGCATAGTATTCCTGTTCTACACCAGCCTTGGCATCAGATAATGTTTCTGCAAACGCGGCATCATTATGAACCATTGTATGATGCTCATCACAAAGTCCAATGATGTTTTTAACATTATCAATACCGCCGGCAGAACGGGGAATAATATGATGATACTGCGTGATTGGCTTACCGCAGAAAGGGCATTTGCCCTTCTGTTCGGCATAGATACAGTCCTTATATGTCTTAAAGCCATACAGCGGACCTTTACCATATTCCCATGCATGGATGTTCTGATTTGCAAGTTTCTGGAAATCAAACGCAACACGTTCAAAGCTGATACGCCTGATTGGCATGATACTGCACGTTTCTTTTACCATATTCAAAGTCAGCTGCACAATCTGCCTGGCAGATGGCGTAATCCATCCATCCGGACGCTTTCGGTTGGCAAATTTTCCTTCCTTGCCTCTGATAACTTTGTGCGTAACAGCATTATCAGCGGCAGGATAAGACACCTTTACCGACTTGCAGTCCTTGTCAGTGTGCCATTTATCGTCATCACCATTCTTGATTTCAGTACCATCATGAATGGCTTTTCTCTGTCTGGAATGTCTGTTATTCCGTCTTCTTTCCTGACGATGTACTTTCCGCTTCATCAGGTTCTTCTTAATGCTTTTATTGTTGGTTCTGACATCTTCAAGAAGAACGTTTTCACCGTTTTCCCTGGATACCGCATTACCGATATTCTGCCTGCCAGAATCAATACCTTCATACATTGGTTGTGTGTAATGTCCAACATCATATTTTATCTTAACAGTGAAAGGATGCGTCTTGATTACTACAGCTTTTTCTTCTTTCAGCAGATGACGAACACGCCCTCTGCGTTTTGTAGGCATTAAAGGATTTCCTTTTCTGTCTACCACAAATACATAATCATTTGCCATATTGCTGGCCTTTCTAATCACACTGCAGTGATAATACGTGCCGAAGCACGGTGCTGTATGTCAACTGTTGTTCAGTTACATACCTGCATTCACAATGTCACTGTCCACCTGACGTACGCATGTCAGAGTCGAAACCCTAATGCTTTTGCGTGCAACTATGCAGGGTCGCAGGGTACGCAAGGCAACCCTCTTTTCATGCCTGTGCTGGATTGCACAGACATGATTGAGTAATTGCTTTTAATGGCAGTGTTATTTTCATCTGAAGTAGAACAACTGCTTCAGAAAAAGCGTGTCAATGGTTCGAAAGTTCAGACGATTCTGCTATTTAGAGGGACTCTAAACGTTCCAAAATCCTTAACTTAATGCCATTGGTACAGCATATACTATACGGTCTCATTTCCCTACAATTACTTTTGCTTTTGTAAGTACTGGCTTTGTCTTTTTCCAAAGACTGTCTTTCCCATTATTGATAGCTGTTAATTCTGTTTCGATTTCAGCATCACTTTTTGCATTCGCAATTGCTTGTGCAACATCCATATAAAACATGGAAATTGGGAATGGATAATCATCTGGTGCATCAGCCTTAATTAATTCCTGAAGCTTTTCCGGAGCATCATCTGGAACCGATGTGGGATCGTCTATTAAACCATCAAAAATGTCCTCTGTTTCTTTAAGATCTGCTTCAGTTAGTTTTTCCGGTTCGGTAGGGATTTCTTTCGGGTCTTCAATTCCAAACGCAATTTCCATTGGCTCGTCTTTGATTTCTGTCGGCTCATCTAAAGTCTTTTCTGATCCTTTATCTCCAAATGCAATTTCCATAGCTCCTTCGATTTCATGGATGTCTTCGATTTCAGGGATGTATGGATTTTCTGCATGAGCCTCAAGTGGCGAAGCTTCTTTCGCTGGAATTACATCCTCTTTTTTATCTTCTGCCTTAGGAGGCTTTTCCACGGCCTCTTTCTTTGTTGTTCTCTTGGCTGTTGATTTCTTTTTCGATGTCCTTGTCTGTTTTGCCAGCTTCCTTACATGGTTTTCAAAACGTTTTGGGACCGGCAGCGTATTATCAACGAGAATACAATCTTCGTATTCTTTAAGCTGAGAAAGAATGATTCCAAAAACAACAAGCATATCATTTTTGTCTTCAAACTCTTCAAAATGCTTTTTACTTAGCATGTTGCAGAGGATTTCCACGTCAGCCATTTTTACAGTCTCTGTGTTTTTATACAAGATGTATAGACTGTCCTCTTCATTAAGTTCTGGAATTTCTGGCAAGGTTTTTACCGTTGAAATGTAAATCATATTGCTGCCTCCTATTCTTCTTCTTTCTTTTCTTCTTTGGTTTCCGGCTCTTCCTCTGCGTTTGATTCTTCTGCTGGCTGTGCCGGCTGGACTCCATAGAGTGCGTGTACAGTTTCTTCTTGGATGCCTTCTGTCATTTCGTTGAACATCTCATATGCGCGCATGCGATATTCTACCTTAGGATCCTTTTGCCCATAAGCCTGAATGCCAATCCACTGACGAAGCTGTTCCATATCGTCAAGGTGGGCTTTCCATTTCATATCGATTACTCTTAACAGCAGATAACGTTCGATTTCGCGCATGGATGATTCATTTGGCATCTCTTCTTCTTTGTTTTTATAAATAGTCTTTACATGCTGAATTAAGACATTGGAAAGGTCTGCTTTCTTACGGATTTTGTAATCATTAAGAATATTCTCAGTTACTGGATCCGTAGGAATGATCTGCATTACACGACGGTTTAAAGCGTCAAGATCCCAGTCGCGAATATCTCTTCTGTCGCCGATTGTCTCGTCAATTTTTCTATTAACGATGTCTTCGATCATATGCATGACTGTTTCTCTCATATTGTCTCCAGCAAGTACCTTTTTACGTTCTCCGTAAATCATTTCTCGCTGTTCGTTGTTTACCATGTCATAATCAAGCAGGTTCTTTCTAATACCAAAATTGTTGTCTTCAATGCGGCTTTGAGCTGCTTCTACTGAACGAGAAAGAATCTTGTCTTCCAGCATTTGACCATGCTCAATACCCATATTTTTAAAGGTATTAATCATCTTATCAGAACCAAATCTACGCATCAAGTCGTCTTCAAGAGAAATATAGAATCTGGATTCTCCTGGATCCCCCTGACGTCCAGAACGACCTCGAAGCTGATTGTCGATACGGCGAGAGTCGTGACGTTCTGTACCAACGATTTTAAGTCCGCCAATCGTTCTTGCTTCCTCGTCTAGTTTAATATCGGTACCACGACCAGCCATGTTTGTTGCAATAGTTACAGAACCAGCTTCGCCGGCATGAGCAACGATTTCTGCTTCGGACGCGTTATTTTTTGCGTTCAACACCTGGTGAGGGATACTCTTTGCTTTTAACATTTCACTAAACATTTCCGATGAATCGATATTTATAGTACCAAGCAGTACCGGCTGGCGCTTTTTGTATGCTGATGCCACTTCTTCAACAACAGCTTCATATTTTTCCTTCTTTGTCATGTAGATTGCATCTGGAAGATCTTTACGAATAACTGGGCGATTTGTAGGGATTGCTACAACATCCATGCTATAGACATTGCGGAATTCCTCTTCCTCTGTCTTTGCGGTACCGGTCATACCAGATTTCTTATCGTACTTATTGAAAAAATTCTGGAAAGTGATAGTTGCTAATGTCTGGCTTTCCTGTTTGATTTCAACATGTTCTTTCGCTTCAATTGCCTGATGAAGTCCATCGGAATAGCGTCTTCCATCCATGACACGACCAGTAAATTCATCTACAATCAGGATCTTTCCATCTTGAACAATGTAATCCTGGTCTTTGTGCATTAAATTGTTCGCGCGAAGAGCAAGAATAATATTATGCTGAATTTCCAGGTTCTCCGGATCAGAAAAGTTTTTGATATTAAAGAACTTTTCAACTTTTTTGATACCAGCTGCAGTAAGGGTGACAACTTTATCTTTTTCATCGACAATAAAATCGCCCGTTTCGACAATCTCTTCGCCCATAATAGCATCCATTTTAGAGAATTCTTTTGAAGCCTTTCCTCGAACCATTTGACGGGCAGCAAGATCGCAATATGTGTAAATATTTGTAGATTTTCCGCTTGCTCCAGAAATGATCAGCGGCGTACGAGCCTCGTCGATCAATACAGAATCGACCTCATCAATAATCGCATAATGAAGACCCCTTTGGACGATATCGGTTTGATTGATTGCCATATTGTCTCTTAGATAGTCAAACCCATCTTCGTTGTTTGTTATATATGTGATATCGCAGTCATACTGTCCCTTGCGCTGTGGCTTATTCATATTTGCTAAAACACATCCAACAGTAAGGCCCATAAATCGATACACCTGCCCCATCTGTTCCGCGTCACGAGATGCAAGATAGTCGTTGACTGTAATAATATGCACCCCTTTACCTTCAAGTGCGTTTAAATAAGCTGGAAGTGTTGCTACAAGCGTTTTTCCTTCACCTGTTTTCATTTCTGCGATTCGTCCTTGGTGAAGGATAATACCACCGATTAACTGAACTCTAAATGGCTCCATTCCAAGGACACGCTTATCAGCTTCTCTTATAGCAGCGTATGCTTCTGGGAGCAAGGAATCTAAAGATTCTCCTTTTGTTATCCTTTCTTTAAATTCGATTGTTTTATGCTGAAGCTGTTCATCCGTAAGAGCTCCCATGGATTCCCTATAAGACTCAATCTTTTTTACAATACGCTCAATTCTCTTTAATTCCTTTTTGCTATGAGAATCTAGCTTCTGTTTGTTTTCTTTTTTCCAAAACACGAATTGTTTCCTCCTTGTTTGTTTCATTGATTTGAGATAGGCACAAGCGGGCCTGTCTTCTATAGATATATATGTCAGATTTTTTGTTTTGAATTTTTTTACATACAGCCCAAAAAGAAAAAAGCAGCCTGATTGACTGCTTTTATCATGCAATTATTGATGCAATTCATACGATTTGTCTGCGTCGATGATTTTCAGCATTGCTTCTGCTTGTTGTCTTTTGAATTGTGTGCCAATCCCTTTTTTTATTTCTGCTCTAACTTCTGCCTGCCCCATAATGTCGCGATAGCTTCTTCGCGAAGTCATTGCGTCGTACGCATCCGATACTGATACTATCGCTACTTCGTCGCTTATTTCATTCTCGGTAAGTCCATTTGGATATCCCTTCCCATCTACTCGTTCATGATGATTTAAGGCGATTTCGGATATTTTTTCAAAAGCATCAACTTCTTTTAATATGTCTGCTCCGATTACAGGATGGCTTTTGACTATTTTAAATTCTTCATCTGTTAGAGCTCCTGGCTTATTAATAATAGCATTGGGTATTCCAATTTTTCCAACGTCATGCATGAGTGCCATTATATATAAGGTTTTAGCATCATCATCTGAATAACCCATTTTTCTTGCTATCATTTCTGAATATTTAGCAACTCTTTCAGAGTGACCTTTTGTATAAAGGTCTTTTGCTTCGACAGCGTGTGTTATAGCTAGTAAACTTTGTTCTGATAATTTTTTGTATTGAGAGGCATCGTTTGCTAATTGTGTCTGCATCGCCATTGCGCGAAACATCATACTTGTGAAGCATATCATCATAATGAGTATAATGTTCCCAATAATCGCATTGTATGCCGAGAAATTATCAAGCCATTCACTCACAACCCCTCTATTATTATAAACGAGAATTCCATAAACCACAGATTGAGTCAGCCTGATTGCGGAAGCAGTAAATGGGATGACAAGCATCGTTTTATTTTCAGAAGTCATTGATAATTTATTCTGATCTATCGTCCTTATGTATTTTTTTGTTATCCTGTAAACGACAATACTTATGATGGTTGTCAGTAATATCTGGTTAAAAATGACAAACCATACATTCTCAAATATATATGTAAATGAAGACTGGAGAAGAAAGAAAATGATGTAGATGTAAATCCCAAGTATTCTATTTCCTTTTTCTGATACCATACGCTGATAAATGATTAGATACATAAACGATACAATGTACATGACAACATCGCCGCCTAAAGCTCTAATTACTGGGGATATCTTCCCTACAATTGTATATATAAAACTCGACAATATATACGCCGATAAAGGGGATAGCAGAAAATATCTTATGAACTTCTTTACATGTGAGCTTTCATTCCCTGTAAGTAATTTTGTGCATTTTATATATGACGGAAAAAATACCAATTGACTAAATATAAAAGCGATCATATAAATTAGGTTATTCATAATAGAACATCCCTCCTTTCTTTTTTGATGATTAACTTATGACACGTCTATATTTCGGCAGAGTACCACGCCTGAAGTATTTCGGACGCGGGTGAATGCCGTTAATTTCATTTTTCCTGGGCACGGATATACTGCTTTACTACTTCCTCCGAACGTTCATTGACACAGCCAATGAAATAGCTGAGGCTCCAGAAATACGGCTTCCAATAGTATGGTTTCAGAATCTCTGCATAGTTTTTCCTTACCATCCTTGAGGATGCTGATTTCAGAGAATTTACAAGCTCTGCCAGGTTGAGCTGCGGCGGAGCATCAAACAGGATATGTACATGATCCGGTATGAAGTTTATTTCCAACAAAGAAAGGTCTCTGTCTTTAAAATACTGGATTATATACTGTTCCAGAAAGTCTTTTACATCTCCGGTCAGTACAGGATGTCGAAACTTTGTCATCAGTACCAGGTGATACTGCAGCAAAAAACAGCTGTGTCGGTTTGTATAATAACCAGAATCTCCTTTTTTCATAAGCTCACTTCCTTTACAACTGATAGCTTCTGATAGCTCTTATGTTGTATTTATAGTAGCATATATCAAAGGTTTATGCAATACTTTCAAATGAGACAACTGATATGTTGATTTACATACAGCAAAAGAGCGAGAACTTTTAGTAAGCGCATTTTACTAAAATTCCCGCTCTCGCTTCTTTGTAGGCAAAGACGAAACAAAGTCCGTTCTTTAACCAGGACATCTAATTTTTAAGATTAGAAAAATCTATAAAGCCAGTCCCACCACATTCTATAGAATGACATAGTTGTTTCACCTCCTCCGACATATTTTGTGTTTTATATGTCGGAAGTCTGTTTCGTTAACAAAAAATCCACGAACGATTTATTCTTTTTTGCTTTCACAAAACTTCAATTTTGTTGTTAAAACTATAATTGTCCCGGCAATCATCCCCCCGATTTGCCCACTGATATAGCTTATTATGCTTATATTTCCAGCAAAGAAAATTGGTAATACTATCATAAATACACCAGCAAGTAAACGCCCAGGCGTTGTGAAGGACACGCACTCTGGTCTCATAGACTTCAGTACAACAAGCGCTCCAAGAAATGCTGAAATCGCTCCGGAAGCCCCAACTGTGACTACAGGGGCGTGTATTGTTGCCCAAGCGATATCTGTTTGATACGTGATTATGCTACTAAATAGTCCGCCAAATAAATAAATAAACAGCGTCCATTTATGTCCAACCCCTTTTTCGATCCATACCCCTAACGAGAACAGACAAAAGGCATTTACAATAAAATGCGTATATCCGCTATGTAAAAACATCGTGGTAAGCAAGCGGTAAATCTGGCCATTCTGTATAGATGGAGCATACAAACCGCCAGCTTTAATAAGGCTTTCTGGGCTTGTTCCTCCAAATACAGCATATTCTAGGATTAAAGCTATCAAATCGAGCGAAATTAGTGTGAAAATAACAGGATGTGGTATTATTTTTCCTTTTCTCATTTTTAATTTTCCTTTCATGCGTTAACGCTTTATATATGTCAGAAAAACATGAGATTTGTTTCTTACATACAGCAAAAAGCCGCTTAGATTTTTCTAAACGACTTTCTGTTTTTCCGCAACTTTTTTTGAAGATACTATATTGGACTAGAAAGGATCCGCCCTCTATATGTGCGAACGTGATATTGCTAAAACAAAAACCAAGAATTTCTTCTTAGATTATTATCATTACCCGTTCCAAGGGTCTTGGATGCTTCTTAACATAGCAAAAGCATCACTCATAGATGGTGTTTCTTTAAATGGGTCTTCTTTTGCAGGAGGATCCGGTTCTATCACCTGCTTACGCGTTTTATCTGGTGAAGGGTTTTGAATGTCGATAACCGGTTTTCTTTCCTGCTCTACATGCGGGATTTCTACTCTTAAAACATTTGTCTGTGTAAGAGGTGGAGCTGCTTTAGATACCGTGCTAGAACCTCTTACGGTTGGTTTTTCGATAAAAGTTGAATCTGAATCTCCCCTAAGCGACATTCCGCCTTCGCGAATTGCTGTCGCTCTGAGTTTTAGGAAATCCTCTATCCCAGGGATTTCCTTTGACCCAGTTAATTCTCTATAAGCGTCTAGGAGAACAGCTGTCTGT
>OCPT01001176.1_pt1 | contig 16072 bp, 15 predicted proteins | sample 1538741 | NCBI WGS metagenome assembly OCPT01 (sample SAMN04571723, study PRJEB22368) | human gut metagenome | biome: human gut; material: stool | host: Homo sapiens | place: Luxembourg | collected 2012-12-06 | reverse complement strand
CATGTACGGACTGAATACGCCGGCATCTTTGTTGTAATGCATTACCATTGGCTTGATCTGCGGATCAATGATCTCGATAGAAGTCTGTCCGTCTTTGACTGTTTTTTGGATAGTGAAGCAGCCCATTCCTTCGAGAAGTGCATCAAAGGACTCCTGAGTAGATACGAAGTTTCCGAGTGAATAGAAGATCAGCATACTGTGGCCTTCTTTATCAGACATAGTTCCGTATGGCTGAAGGGTATGCGGATGACCACCGATCACAACGTCAACACCCTGCTGCATGAGGAAGGTTGCCCATTCTTTTTCGTATTCAGTAGGCATTGGTTCCATTTCTTTGCCCCAGTGAGCGACAAAGATCAATACATCGCTGTTTTCTTTGGCTTTCTGGATCATGGAAGCTACTTTGTCTTTTTCAAAGATGTCGATCATGTATTCTTTGCCTTCGCCGGCACCGGAATTGTTGGTACCATATGTATAATCAAGGAAAGAAATCTTAATACCGTTTACCTCCAGCACTTTGACGGAATTTGCATCTTCTTCTGTCTCATGGATTCCGAGAACCGGTACATCCGGATGGCTGGTTTTCCAGTAATTCAGTGTCTGTGCCATATAGTCATATCCGTAGTCATCGATATGATTGGTTGCAGACTCGATTACATCGAATCCTGCATTGACCAGTGCATCACCAACTTCCGTCGGAGTTGCAAAGGATGGATAACCACTGACAGCATCATGGTCTGTTGTAAAGACGGTTTCCTGGTCTACCATGGCAATATCGGCAGCCTGGACCTCATCTTTGACATTTTCGTAAATTTTGTCATAGTTCCATGTACCAGAGTCGGATTTGCCGGATTCAATCAGTGAATCATGAAAGAGATTGTCACCGACTGCGACAACAGTTGCAGTGGAAATTTCCGGAGCTTTGGCAGCTGCCTCGGCTTCTTCCTTTTGCTTGGCTGCTTCTTTTGCAGCCTGGTCTGCAGGTTTCTGGATCAGTTGATAATCAAGCTGGTGAAAAACAAGAACCAGAAGGAGCATGACTACAATGGAACAGATCAGGCCAATGCGGGAATTGATCTGTTCTTTCAGGTTTAAGGGGATGTTTTTGTTTTTTTTCATAATAAATTCCTTTGTGTATTTTGTGAGACCTAAAAAAGTCTGTTTATGTTCAATTCACCATTATAGCAAATAGATTACTTTAAAGAAAGAATTAAGTTAAAAAAATAAGTGTAAAAATACTTTGTGCTTCAAATAAAGATACGCTATAATAAAAAATAACGAATACAGAGAGACTGCGCCCAGGGGTCAGGAAGCGGAGGAGAGACGCATGAATTCATATGAAACAGTGAATAATATTCTGGTGAGGTTGTTTAAAGATATTCTTGATATTGAAGAACGGGCACTGATCACATCAGAATATAAAGATATATCAGTAAATGATATGCATATTATGGAAGCGATCGGTATACAGGAATCTAAGAATATGTCTACAGTGGCCAAAACAATGTCTGTTACGGTGGGAACACTGACGATTGCAATCAACCATCTTGTGAAAAAAGGCTATGTAGAACGAACCAGAAGTGAAGAGGACAGGAGAGTTGTCCTGGTTTCTCTTTCAGAAAAAGGAGAAAAAGCTTATCTTCATCATAAAATCTTTCATGAGAAGATGGTCATGGCAGTGCTTGACAGCCTGAATCCGCAGGAAACCAAGGATTTAACGAAAGCATTGCTGAAACTGCAGAGATTTTTTGATGATTACGGAAAAGAGTAGGAGGTGCAAATAGTTGCACCTCCTTTTTGTATCTGAATTTACAGCGGCAGAATGGCCGTTTTCTTTGACTGTCAGTTTTTGGAGATGTTTCTGCATGTATTTTTGCAGTACTGGAAACTGGACAGGACCGATTTCAAGAAGATATTGGTGAAAAGCTTTTGGATTAAAGTTGTTGCCGAGTACAGTTTGCCATTCTGTCTTCAGATCAAGAAAACAGAGGTATCCCCAGCAGTATTTCAGATAATTGGCGGGCGTTTCCACGATATACTGGTAGATCTCAGATATTGCATTTGTATTTGTGATTCCAAAAAGTTTCAGCAATCTGGCGGCTTCGTCCTGACTCCAGCCATAATAATGGATGCCGATGTCCAGAAGGGAATAGATGCACAGATTAATACTGCGGTTCAGCCAGGTAAGATAGACATAGTCAGAGCCATCATTATCATCCAGATAATTGGAAGCATACTGATATCCATAAGATTCTATATAAGTTGCCCAGCCTTCGATGTAGCCGCTGGAGGTGATCAGATAGCGGATATCAGAAGGTTCTGTGTTTCCAAAGAAGATAGTCTGATACAGATGTCCTGGAAATCCCTCATGAGACAAAGTTGTAAAAAGTTCCAGGTTACTGCGCTGGTCTGAAGGATTAATATAAATGATATTGGGTGTTCGGGTGTCAAGCGGAGGAGTCAGATAGAAAGCCGGACTCAGGTATTCCTGCATGGATCTATGTACATAGCGTACGGTGTAGTCTGTCTCTGGAAGAGCCGGAAAATCTTTACCAGTTTTTTGGCAGAGAGCAGTGAGAATGTCCTGTGGTTCCATTTCGGGAAGGTCGAAATGGCTGTTCAATTTGCGAAGCAGAGAAGGATTTTGCTTCAGAATTTTCTGTGCATTGTTCATATCAGCTGCAATCTGCCCGGCAAGTCGTTTCTGCATTTCTCTGACTGGTGTATAGGAGCCGGTCTGGCTCTTTATCAGATATTCATAATATTTTTTTCCTCCATTTAAGTGTGCAAGTCCCTGACTTGGGCGTCCGGTGCCACGGAGGGACTGCAGACCAAGAATCAGATTCTGATAGGCAGGAATTACCTTGTTCAGAAGAATCTGTTTATGTTTTTGGATGAGAATATCCTGTTCTTTTTGAGGAAGTTTTCCGAAAGATTTCAATTTTTCGGCGAAAATATCCAGCATATAATTGGAATCGGGCTCCTTGATAAAGCTACGGCATTGGTCCAGAACACGGTCCAGTGTTGTATCACTCATAAAATATCCCTGCTGTGATTTTTCCTGTTCAAAAGCAAGAATGCTTTCAAAATATGGTTCTACAGAGACAAGAAGGTTCAGATAGTCTGCGATATCCTGCTTCTGATAGAAGGCATATTCGGCGATCAGGACGGGAAGTTGTGCCTGAATTCCAAGACTGGGACTTAAAGGTTCATAAAGGATGGAATAGTCCTGATAGTCAGCCTGTGTTTTGTAATACAGAAGAAGCATGTCGAGTGTGGACCGGTTGGATTCAGAAAGACCGGAGGCTTTGAATGTCTGAAGCTTTTTGAGCGTTTGGGATGTAAAATCTTCTGCTTCAGAGGAGGTATTGGAAAGGGAGGCAGAAGATGCGTCTGTTAATTGTGAAGAAGGCAGAGAAATTGTACCAAGTGTAGCTTTGGGGCGTTGTATCCCTTTCTTTTCCGGATAAGCCAGTGAATAATGAAGGTTCAGCATATTGCCGGAAACTTCTTTTTGAAAAAGTTCTTCTGTAAATTGCTCAAAACGACTGTCTGCGGAGAGCAGGTGTGTGTTTGCCCAGCCAAGGATAGTTCCAAGCAGAAAAACGAGACACAACGTGCCTGCAATCAGAATACGGGATGTTGGTCTGTGGAAAGATAACTTCATAAAGACCTCGAAGGAGTGCTTTTTACTATCTTATTGGAAAAAAAACGATTGTATGCTAAACTGATAGGCAGCAGCTGTGAGTGAACAGCAACGTAGAAAGTGAGGCGGAAGCTGATGGAAAATAATATATATGATCTGGCAATTCTTGGTGCAGGGCCGGCAGGAATCTGTGCTGCAATCTATGCCACAAGAGCAAAGTTAAATACAATCTGGCTGGACAGAAAATTTGTGCAGGGCGGACAGATCGTGGACACATATGAAGTAGACAATTATCCGGGACTTCCTGGAATCACCGGACTGGATCTGGGTGAGGCGATGGCAGGTCATGCAGAAAAACTTGGACTGAAACCAAAGAGAGAGCCAGTTCTTTCTGTTACAGACGAGGGAGAGATCAAGGTGATCCGGACCAAAAAGAATGAATATCATGCAAGGGCGGTAATCATAGCCTGTGGAGCGACACACCGTCATCTTGGAATTCCCGGAGAGGAAGAACTGGGTGGTATGGGAGTTTCCTATTGTGCAACCTGTGATGCGGCCTTTTTCCAGGACGGGACAGTTGCAGTAGTAGGAGGCGGAAATGTGGCTGTGGAAGATGCAATTCTTCTTTCCCGGACTTGCAAGAAAGTTTATCTGGTACACAGACGTGATGAACTTCGTGCGGAAAAAATTCTTCAGGACAGCTTATTTGCCTGCCATAATGTTGAACTGGTGTGGGACAGTGTACCGGTATCTGTGGAAGGTGAGGACAAAGTGACGGCACTGAAAGTACGAAATGTAAAAACGGATGAGGAAAAGGAAATTTCGGTGGATGGAGTGTTTATTGCAGTAGGAATCGTGCCGGGAAGTGGAGATCTTGTGAAGATGGATGAAAGCGGCTATATCATTGCTGGAGAAGATGGCGTGACAAGTACACCGGGCATCTTTGCCGCCGGCGATATCCGAACCAAGAATCTGCGTCAGGTAGTAACTGCAGTGGCAGATGGAGCCAATGCAGTGGCATCTGTTCAGCGCTATTTGATGGAGTATTAAAGCGTAAATAAAGAAAAAATTGACAAATCTATTACAATTGTGTTAAGATACATAACTGTTGCGCGTAAATTATGTATTTAACAAACGCAAAGGAGTAATAGATGAAGAAAAAAATAACAGCAATGTTATTGGCAATATGTTGTATCAGCAGTACATGGACCGTTTATGCAGATGATTTTTCCAGTGGTTCATCGGAGGTTGAGATTGAGATCACAGAAGATGAGGATGCGGACGATGTTGAGATCACAGAAGACGCAGATGCAGATGATGAAATGTTTTCTGACGGGACAGAAAGCAGTACTTCCGGTGGGGATATCAGTGCAATGGCTAATCAGATCGTAGCGCGGGCAGAGATACAGGCACAGGAATATCAGCAGCTGAAAAAAGAAGCAAAGAAATATGCAGATGCACAGGAAGTGGCAAGACGTGCGCAGGAGATCAAAGAAGAAACTGCCCGTATTCGTAAGCAGGCATTAAAGGAGGCTGCACGAAGAAAAGAAGAAAAGCGTGTGGCGAATCGCCAGGCAGTCGCGGATTTTGCAGTACAGTTTGTTGGCAATCCATATGTATGGGGCGGAACAAGCCTCACGAACGGTGCAGACTGCTCTGGATTCGTGATGTCTGTATTTGCAAACTTTGGCTATGAGCTACCGCGAGTGGCAGCAGCTCAGTACAGTGCATCCCAGAAGAGAGATCTGAGCCAGATGGAAGTCGGAGATCTTGTCTTTTATGGCAGTGGAATTTCTCATGTAGCCCTGTATATTGGAGATGGCAAAGTCGTACATGCGCTGAACTCCAATAAAGGGATTGTAATCACAGATTATAATTACGATACACCGGTTGGTGTTGGAAGTTATATGGAATAAAATCAAAGAGTTATAGTTCTACGCAATTTGTAGAACTGTGACTCTTTTCTTTTGGCAAAAATTGTCGAAGAAAGAGGGGTATTTAGCAAATTGCACAAAGGTTGTCGAATAAAGGGGGAAAATGTGGATAACGCGAAAAATGGTGTAAAAGTTATCCACATCTTGGAAAGGTTGAAAAATCGAGATATTTGAGTTATACACAAAGTTATCCACATTATCCACAAAAAATTAATGTGGAATAAGAGATTTACATAAATAAATAAAAAACAAATGTTTTGGTTAATAATGATGAAATTAAGAAATTCGACAAAAAAATAAAAAAATCTATTGACTTTTTCATAGTGAAAATATTAAAGAATTTTGCATTCAAAAGAAAAATTTTAAACTTTCAAAGAATAATTATCTGACAATAATGCGGGCCGTATATAGGTATGATTTGCTGCCCGGGACAAAAAAAGCAGGAGGGGATCACCCCTTCTGCTTCATTCGTTTAATAACTTTCAGGCGAGTAAATTCCTCACGCTCTTTTTCCTCAAGTGCATTCTGGATGTCCTTGGTAAGTGCTTCATAACGAGGAATCGTAATATTCTTGAGAGCATTCGCTCTTTTCTGTGTTTTTTTGATGTTTGCAGCCAGACGGATCGCGGCATTTTCGATACCGGCGAGCTGGATAGAGAGCTCTTTTACCTTTTCGAAGGCAGCTTTTGCCTGATCAAGAGAAACTCTGGTGCTGTAGTAAGCATAGGTAGGCGTGTTTGTCAGCTGTTTGTCATATTCAACCAGAGGAATTTCAGTTCCCATAACGCTGCGTGTCTTGATCCTCACAGAATCTTCTACAGGGACAGTATAAGAAACCTGCTGTACAAATGCGATTCCAAGCTCCATATTGGCTTTCTGGAGCGCTGCATAGGCGGTACGGAAGGTTTCATCAATCTGAGCCTGTATATCCTTGGCTTGGTCAATCAGTTCCATCATTTCACGGATCAGGATGTTTCGTTTCTTGTCCATCAGCTCAAATCCCTGACGGGAAAGAGCCAGAGAATTTTTGGCAAGTATCAGATTACCCTTGGTGGGGAAGGTATTCGGATCCATAAACAGTCACCTCCCCTTAGCGTACAGTCTCTTTATAGTACTTGTTCAGGATTTTTGTATCGATTCGGTCGAGTTCTTCTTTTGGAAGAAGCCCCAGAAGCTCCCAGCCTTTATCAAGGGTTTCTGTGATACTTCTGTTTTCTGTTTCACCCTGTCCGACAAATTCTGCCTCAAATGCTTTACCGAAGACAAGGTAACGTTTGTCAATCGGGGAAAGTTCATCTTCACCGATAACGGAAGCCAGAGCTCTTGCATCGCCTACTTTTGCATAGCAGGAGAAGAGCTGGTTTGCAACGTCCTGATGATCTTCTCTGGTGAAGCCTTCTCCGATGCCGTCCTTCATCAGACGTGACAGAGATGGAAGTACGTTGATCGGCGGATAGATTGCCTGGCCATGCAGCTGGCGGTCCAGAACGATCTGACCTTCAGTGATATATCCGGTAAGGTCAGGAATCGGGTGTGTGATGTCATCATTTGGCATGGTCAGGATCGGAATCTGTGTGACAGAACCGGTGCCACCCTGTACGATACCGGCACGCTCATAAAGAGTAGCCAGTTCACTGTACAGATATCCCGGGTAGCCTTTACGGGAAGGAATCTCACCTTTAGAGGAGGAAACCTCACGCATGGCTTCACAGAAAGATGTGATATCTGTCAGAATGACCAGGATATGCATGCCTTTTTCAAATGCCAGATACTCTGCAGCGGTAAGTGCGATCTTTGGTGTCAGCAGTCGTTCAACGACCGGGTCGTTTGCCAGGTTCAGGAACATGACAACGTGATCAGAAGCACCGCTTTCTTCGAAAGTACGGCGGAAAAATTCTGCAACATCGTATTTAACACCCATAGCTGCAAAAACGATTGCAAAGTTTTCATCGGAATCACCGCCCAGAGAAGCCTGCTGTACGATCTGTGCAGCCAGCTTGTCATGTGGAAGACCATTTCCGGAAAAGATTGGAAGTTTCTGACCACGGATCAGAGTAGTCAGACCATCAATTGCAGAAATACCGGTATTGATATAGTTTCGTGGATATTCTCGCGTGACCGGATTCAGCGGAAGACCGTTGATATTAAGGTTAACCTCCGGAGTTATCGCACCGAGTCCGTCGATCGGCTGACCAATACCGTTGAAGGTACGGCCGAGGATTTCCGGTGAAAGACCGATCTCCATCGGATGTCCGGTGAGTCGGGTATGTGTGTTGTCAAGGGACATATTGTCAGTTCCTTCAAATACCTGGATAACTGCTTTGTCCTCATAAATCTCAATGATACGGCCGATCTTCTGTGTTCCGTCATCCATATGGAATTCGACGATCTCCTCAAAAGAGGCATTCTTTACACCTTCCAGAACTACCAGAGGGCCGTTTATTTCACTTAAACCTAAATATTCAATTGCCATAAAAACGTTCCTCCTGTCAGCCGTTCTTCTCTAATACTTTGTCATAAAATGCGTCGATGTCTTTTCGGTACTGTTCAAATTTGTCTAGCTGATTGTTTGGAACATCATATTTAATAGAAATGATCCGCTCAAAAATATTGTCCTCCTTCAGTACAGAAACCGGCATGCCTCGGTTGATGAGTGCTTTGGATTTTTCGTACAGATAAAGGATGATCTCCATCATCTCAAACTGTTTTTCCATTGGAACGCAGGTATCTTCCTGATGGAAGGCATTCTGCTGAAGGAAGCCAAGTCGGATGACTCTGGCAATCTCAAGAGTCAGCTTCTGATCATCCGGGAGTACATCACTGCCGATCAGTTTAACGATCTCCATCAGAGAGCTTTCCTGATTCAGGATCGCCATCAGCTGATTTCGGTCAGCCACGAATTTTGGAGATACATGATCGCGGTACCATGGGGTCAGATCTTCGAGGTATTCACTGTAGCTTGTGAGCCAGTGGATCGCCGGGAAGTGTCTTGCATAAGCAAGAGCCTTATCAAGTCCCCAGAAGCATCGTACAAATCGTTTGGTATTCTGAGTGACTGGTTCAGAGAAGTCACCGCCCTGTGGGGAAACTGCACCGATGATGGAGACAGAACCTTCTGTACCATTGAGATTCTGCATCATTCCGGCACGCTCATAAAAAGCGGAAAGCTTGGAAGCCAGGTAAGCAGGGAAACCTTCCTCTGCCGGCATTTCCTCAAGTCGTCCGGAAAGCTCTCGAAGAGCCTCAGCCCAACGGGAGGTGGAGTCTGCCATGATCGCTACATCGTAACCCATGTCACGATAATATTCAGCCAGAGTAACACCTGTGTAGATAGATGCTTCACGGGCAGCAACCGGCATGTTGGATGTGTTGGCGATCAGAGTAGTACGGTCCATCATCAGGTTTCCGGATTTCGGGTCGATCAGTTTGCTGAAGTCCTCCAGAACCTGTGTCATCTCGTTTCCACGCTCGCCGCAGCCGATATAGATGATGATATCTGCATCGGACCATTTGGCAATCTGGTGCTGTGTCATGGTCTTTCCGGTTCCAAAACCACCCGGAACGGCAGCCGTACCGCCTTTGGCAATCGGGAACAGAGTGTCAAGGATACGCTGTCCTGTGACAAGCGGAACGCTTGCAGGGTAGCGCAAATGCGTCGGACGAGGAATACGGATCGGCCATTTCTGAGCCAGTGCAAGCTCTTTAGTGGTTCCGTCATTCAGCTGTATTGTGACAATTGGTTCCAGAATGGTGTAATCACCGTCCGGAGCTGCCTTGATAACAGTTCCCTCTGTGATACTCGGAGGAACCATGGATTTATGGAGGATAGAAGCAGTTTCCTGTGTCTCGGCGATGATCGTGCCAGGACCTACTACGTCTCCTTCTTTAACTGTGATATGTGAGTGCCATTTTTTCTGGGTGTCCAGTGAATCTACGCTGACACCACGGGAAATATATTTTCCGGAGGATTTGGCAATCTCCTTCAGAGGACGCTGGATACCGTCAAAAATATTGTGGATGATACCAGGTCCTAAAAGTACAGAGATGGCATCGCCGGTACCGGTAACGGTTTCGCCCGGGCGAAGTCCTGTGGTCTCCTCAAATACCTGAACGGTTGTCATACCCTTTTTAAGGCCGATGACCTCGCCAACCAGGTTTTCCTTACCTACATAGACCATCTCGGAGATTTTGAATCCGGAATCGCCTTTTAAGTAAACGACAGGGCCATTGATGCCATAGATGATACCAGTTTTACTCATTCTTCAGCCCTCCGTCAAATTTGAATTCTCTGCACATTGAAGCAAGATTTGCAGAAAAAGAATTATCGATAAGTATGTTTTTATGTGGAATCTCTGCGCGGATACCGCCAATAAAATCTTCTTTTGAGACCTGGAGCGGGGTACCTGTTTTCTGCGCAAGATCATTTGCTTTGGATTTGTCGGAAGAAGAGAGATAGATCTGGATCTCATCGTCTCCGGCAAATTTTACAGCTTCGTTGATCCTGCGGCAGAGATATTCATCGTATTCTGCAGTAGTGATAAACTGCTGAACCTTGGTCTTAACTTCTGCAAAAAGAGTTTCTTTCAGTTCTTCCTGTTTTCTGGACAAGTCTCTTCTGAGAGTGATCTGTTCGGCAGAAAGAGCCTTGTTGACTTCACGACGGACATGGCCGGTCTCTGCTTTTATCTCAGCTTCAGCATTCTGGCGGCTTGTCTGTTTGTGATCTTCCAGTGTACGGGCAAGATGTTCTTTGTGTTCCTGGATAGCCTGTGCAGCATCTTCGCGGGCTTCATCGAGAGAAACCTCGTAAAAATGCTGCAGTTTTTCGTCTATTGTCATGATATTGTTACCTCCTGCCTACAATTTCAGTCCGATCGCTTCATTGACATATGAAGTGATAAAATCCGGTTTACGGCCGGTGCCGTGTCTGTCAGGAATTTCAATGATCAGAGGTGTTTTGTGATGCAGACGGACATCGTCGATGATCTCAGGAAATTCTCTTCCGAATTTTTCAGTGAGAAGAATGATCCCTACTTCTTTATCTGCAATCGTATGTTCCAGAGCTTCTTTAAGCTCAGCGCGTTCATGGACGACAACACCTTCCACACCTGCCAGACGCATGCCTGTGTAGGTATCAATGTTATCACTGATCAAATACATTTTCATAGAGACGCTCCTTAAAGCTTACCAAGGATCATAAAGGAAATGATCAGTCCGTAAAGTGCGATACCTTCGGCCATAGCTACGAAGATGATGGATTTACCAAAGAGAGATCCGTCTTCGCTCAGAGCACCGAGAGCTGCACTTGCGGAGCTTGCAACGGCGATACCGGAACCAAGACCGGAAATACCTGTAACAAGTGCTGCACCAAGATATCCGAGACCAGTAGCAAGACCATCAGCTGAAGAGCCGGCAGCCTGTACGCTTGCAGTTCCTGCAAAGCTGACTACAGTGGCTACAAGAAGTACACCGAAGAACATAAAGCAGTTGGCGATGAGAGATTTTTTATAACGTTTTTTATTTTTCTCTCCAAGGAAAAAGCATCCAAAAGGTACGATAATACTGAGAATCAGTGCAATAGCTGTTGTAATCTGAATGATCATGTTCATGATGATATCCTCCTGATATATGTAATTTTATTGAATGGGACAAATGTCCCTGCGGTATTTAATTTTTATGCGCTGCCTTCATAAATGGTTTGAATTCGCGTCCGTTACCTGCATAGAAACGGCTGAAGATCTCGTAGTATTCCAGACGAAGAACCTGGATACCTACGATCAGACCTTCCATGGCACACACGAAGATGTTTCCAAGAACGACTACGATCCAGTTCGGGTTGCCGCCATTGGTAGCGCCGGCAAGCATCAGTACAACTTCCATCATAGCTGCGTGGCTGACTGCAAATGCGCCGATACGCAGGAAAGAAAGTGTGTTGGAAAGGTAGCTGAGCAGAACCTCAAACAGTTCGAAAAAGCTCTGAACAAAGAACATGCCTTTCTGTTCTGGTAAAATCTTGGATTTCTTTTCAACCAGGTTGGTGAGTGGCTCCTTAAGGAACATCAGAAGCAGCGGTACGCCAAACATAATGACCAGAATAGCTGCTGCCGGAAGTTTTTTGCCGGAGATAAACAGTCCGATGGTCAGTACGATGGATCCGTAAAATACGAGACCGGCCACTGCATTGCTGTCAAACCAGGTTTTTTCGGTATCGCCTCTGCGGCTGGAATTGATGATGTTGAATACCATACAGATGAGGATGATAAACATACCAAATCCAATAGCGATCACAAATACTGCATTCAGTCTTCCGACCAGCGGGACATCCATCATCTGGTTCATAGGCTTCAGCCATATGGCCTTGAGTACATCTTCAAAACCAAAGAAACTGCCGTACATAAATCCGAAAAAGACGGAAAATACACCGGCACAGCTGATGATTCCTGCAAGATCCATCTTCTTGGTCTTATAAAGGAAAAGTCCACCGAGGAAAAGTACAAGTCCCTGTCCTACGTCTCCGAACATTGCGCCGAAGATGAAGGAATATGTGATAGCCACAAACCAGGTCGGGTCCATTTCGTTGTATGCCGGCAGACCATACATCTTGACATACATTTCAAAAGGTTTGAAAAGCTTAGGGTTTCGCAGCTTTGTAGGTGGTTTCTGTGTGGCAGGTGCTTTCTGGTCTTCCATAAGACAGAAGATCTTTTCATCGTTCTGGATATCTTTCCGGAAAGCGAGAGCGTCCTTTTCAGTCATCCAGCCACATAAAATATAGAAAGTATTCGTGTCACCAGGAGTGCATGCGGCCAGCTTACGGATATCAAAGCTTGAAGAGCATGCATCCAGTGCAGCTTTGGCTGAAACAATCTTTGTGCTGTTGTCCTGAAGGAATTTGCGGGATGCTTCTTTGTTGGCATCCAGAGCCTTGTGAATCTCGCGATGGCGGGTGTCAAGCTTTTCAAAAGCCTCTGTGGCGGTTCCATGGTATTCATTTGGAATAAAAATACGTTCAAAGTGCATGGAAGAGTATACGGCATGAACTTTGTGTGCCTGATGCTCCGGTACAAAATAAACACCGTAGACATACATTTCATCTTCTCCGCACTTGATAAACAGAGTATCCAGGTTATCGTAGATATATTTTTCGAATTTCTGAAGATACTGTTTTTCGATACGTCCGAAACGATAGTGAATATACTTGAAATTCAAAATCTCTGAGACATCAAAGTTGAGATTTTTGAACGGACGGATGATCTTCAGCGGGTCCAGTATTTCTGCATGCTCGGACTGAAGTCTGGACTTTTCTTCTTCCAGGCGTCGGAATCCGTCCTGAACCGCCCGGACAGTTTTGATGGCCTTTTCGATATCCATCAGTTCCGGGCTTATCTGAGAAGGATCTTCCAGCTGTTCATAGAAGCTGTCGATCGTCGAAAGAGCCTCTTTGTAAGGGTTGATCTCCAGAAACGGTGACAGATTGGCAACTTCCGTAAGCTCGGAGAGAGCATTTTCCAAATGTATTTCATATTTGGAAAGATAAGTTTCGGTCATTCTGTCAATGTCTGCCTTGGGCCCGGTGATGCTTAAAAATTTCATTTTTTCAATCATTACCATACCTCCCGGGATAGTTAATTGTTACGAATATACTGCATTGCCTCGTCTGGGGCCACGCCATAACGGATACATTCAATAGCGATGGTCAGACGATTTACTTCGTGCTCCTTGTGGTACATGTAGGAATAAAGCATTGCCACGGAATAGGGATCCTTGCGGGATGCCTTTTCCAGAGTGGTACGGAGCATATAATTATAGAATTCTTCGAGATTGTGGGCAGAAAGATGATCATACTTTTTGCCGTAGTACGTCTTGCGAAAGATCTGCTGGGCTTCTTCGCGAGTGGAAGCCTCTACGAGTGCAGTGATTTCTTCTTTTTTCAGCTTGTAATTCATTGGAATCAGCAGCGCATAAATATCTGCAGGTGCCATACTGAAATAACGTTTTGATCGAGATATAAACTGCAGGTTCAGCATATCAAATTTTTCACCGTAGGCAGTGGTGATCTGTTCAAGATCCTTGCCGGAGAAAAGCTTCTTACGTACGTTCCAGATCATAGAAAAATAATAAAGATCCAGAGCCATTCCATAGTCAAAGAGAAGAGCAGTGTCATGATTCTGGATTCTGGACAAAGGTACGTAAAACTCATTTCCTTTCAGAGTATTGATAAACTCATCCATAGTCGTGCATGCTGTCAGTCTGTCCAGATCGAGCTTGGAATGTCTGCGGAAAAAATCACAGTAAGGTGAAACATCCACGGCATCTGTGCTTTTGTGATCGAACAGATTGGTCATGATCTCCTTCAGTACACGAATCTCATAGCGCCTGGAATAAAGATCCAAAAATTTGCGCTGTTCCGGATTTGCGAACTGATATATTTTGGAAAAATCTTTAAAGATCGAAGCCTTGAGCAGTTTTTCTATCTGACCGCGGTGAAGAGAATTTTCATCAAGATCCGCCCATGCTTTGGCATATTCCGGAGTACGTTTCAACCAGGCCGCTGCATGTGAGACGCTGGTGAACTGAAGCATTTCCTGAATTTCTGATTCGGATATCAGTTTACTCTGCATGGCACGGATCTTTGTTGATATTCCGCTGTAGGAAAGGAGTCTTCCCATATCGGATCACCCCTTTCAGTATCTGAGAAGCTGTTGGAATAAGTCTTCCGCCAGCTGCTGGTGATTCTGCCTGTAATACGTATCCAGATCTTCAAGCTGCTGTTCGGTCCTGTGACGGAGAGACGTTAGTTCCTGATCCTTCTGAGCTTCCAGATTATCCTTCAGCTCCTGTATTTTACGGTTGGTTTCCTGTTCCAGTTCTGCGTCAAAGTTCCTGCACTGCTGTTCCATTTCTGCCGAAAGGGCGGCTTTGGATCTGCCTGCATCTTCCATGATGCGCTGCGCTGTGATTTCAATCTCAGATAACTTATTAAGTATCTGTTCCATATTCACCCTCCTTTTCTATGATTTTTTTGGAACTTTATCATATAATACACCTTCCGTTAAATAATTGCTATACGAAATTGCACAATGAAAGGTTAAAATCTTTTGAAAAAAACAAATAATTTAACAAAAACAGTCATTTTAATTTTGAATCTGTTTTTTTCGGAAAATCATATACCAGAAAAGGAAAAATAACAGTGCCGAACCAGAGACGGCCAGACCAATATAAAAAGTATGTGGAACATATCGCAGTTCAATTTTACAGATCTCTGTATCTGCGGGAAGTTTTCAAATAAAAGAAAAAGACGATATTATTTACGGTACGGGCAAAGACAGAATACAGGCGTTCTGGCTTGATGTTGACGGATGAATCATGTATGATAGAAGGCAGAGTTGCTGAAAATGCGATACAGATAGAAAACAGGAGAATTATTTTATGAGATTAAGAAATATACCTGGCGCAAAAGCTGCCATTACAGGAAGTAGTTATGTTGTACAGAATCCTGAAGAGTGGAAAGGTAAATGGAAGCAGTGTTTTACAAAAGAACAACCGCTTCATATAGAGGTTGGAATGGGAAAAGGCCGTTTTTTGATGGACATGGCGAGCCTTCACCCGGAGATCAATTATGTAGGTGTTGAGATGTATGACAGTGTTCTGCTTCGTGCACTGCAGAAGAGAGAAAGAATGGAAGCAGACGGAGAAAAACTGGATAATCTGAAGTTTATGTGTATTGATGCAAGGATTCTTCCGGATATTTTTGAAAAAGGAGAGGTACAACGTATTTATCTGAATTTTTCTGATCCGTGGCCAAAGGCACGTCATGCAAAAAGAAGACTGACTTCCAGAGAATTTCTGGCTCGTTACAGTCAGATTCTGACAACTGGTGAAACGGTAGAATTTAAAACGGACAATAAAGATCTGTTTGAATTTTCCCTCGAGGAAGTGACAGAAGCGGAAGGATGGACTCTTCTGGCACATACCTTTGATCTGCATCACCAGGAGGATATGATGGTGGGAAACGTCATGACAGAATATGAAGAAAAGTTTTCTTCTATGGGAAATCCCATCTGCAAGCTGATTGCACGATGTGAAGAATAATTGCATATTAATATAGAAAGAATGATCCGGACAGGAAATGAATGTACTGTCCGGATGGAAGTTACAGGAGTGGTAACTGCATGGGCTGCAAGAAAGGAAAATGCCACCGACAGGCATTGCTCGCACAGTTCTGTTATGAGCATCAGAAACTTGAATGCTGCATGCGAAAAATTCGTAAAAATGCGGAAGAACTATGTAAAATACTGGATTCCATGCCACCGAAAAAAGAAAAGGAAAAGGAGAATAAAAAATAATTAAAAAAATTATAAATTTTTTCTTGACTTTTAGTCTAGGGTTTCATATAATAGTCCTTGCGTTGAGAAAATAAACGCGAAACTTTATATGATATGCGCTTTTAGCTCAGTTGGTAGAGCACCTGACTCTTAATCAGGGTGTCCAG
>OCPT01001174.1_pt1 | contig 16076 bp, 18 predicted proteins | sample 1538741 | NCBI WGS metagenome assembly OCPT01 (sample SAMN04571723, study PRJEB22368) | human gut metagenome | biome: human gut; material: stool | host: Homo sapiens | place: Luxembourg | collected 2012-12-06 | reverse complement strand
AGAAGTCTTACTTCATCGCTCCGCTCTTCGTAAGCCTAACAACTGTCTCAGCGTGCGTGTAGACAAGTTGTTTTAACATTTATACTATTCGCTTTATGGAGCCCCTTAACTTATTTTACATTTTTCATAAATATAATAGCACTTAATTTTATCTAATTAATACTAAACATCTATCTTTCCTTAATCATAATATCCATTTGCTAATCTCTGATTTTGATTAAATTGGAATCCGAACATAACTGAACCCTCATTAGATACATATAATATCTTATTGATAATGTCATTAGTAAGTAATGATATTACTCCAATTGAAAGATTTAAAAATTTAATAAATTTTTCAAGTTGATCATCCAATGGAACACTTTCTAATATTGGTGATATTTCTTCTATTATCTTATCTCCATAATATGTAGAACGATAGTTTGAATCATCAAAACATTTAGTTCTATAATGTTTCGCCACTATAGCCATTGCAACTAACATATCTCTATATAACTGACCTCTATTGATTTCCATTAATACATCAAGAGCTATACATATATCCTGTTGTTCGATATCTGGTAAGTTTGCTGCGGACATAGACAAAAAATCATTCATAATATCATTTATAAGTTTCTCATTTCCTAAAAGTTTATTATCCATAATTTTCTCCTTAAATAACATTAATATTTTAATTATATATAGTTTCATACAATAACTTAGATATATATATATTTACTTCATTTCCATTAGAAGAGTTTATCTTTTTTTACATATATTTTTAAATTTTACAATATCATTAACACTATCTTCATCCTTGATAATTATATAATTTAATGTTTCTAAGTAGCATTGAAAAAAAATATCAAAATCAATTTTATTACTTACTTTAAAAGTATTATCAAATATAGCTTTTCTATTTATATATTCACTTACTTCATTAATAAACTTTTTTAACATATCGTTAAAAAATTCATTTTCTAAAGATAAGTTATTATATTCAACTTGAAATAAATTATTATCCGATTTTTGATAGTAATCCTTAAAACTCTCTATTTTATCAACATTAAAATATAACTTTGCATAATATGCACATACCATATAAGTGGCTTTTAATGATTTAATAACCTTTATATTAATTTCATCTAATAAGTTTATATTATTATGAACAGTGTAATTACATTCCTCTCTTACTATTGTCATATTTTTAAACATTAACCAACTTATATAACCATTACTGTATAAATAATTAATATTAGTATATAAATTTTTACCATATTGATTTTCTAAGTTTTCATTAATATATATTTCTTTAATAACCTCTTCAATAATTTTTCTTAATTTATATAATGATGTATCATTATCAATATATAAATTCCGTTCAGCATCTTTCGCAAGGCTATATAAATAAAAATTATTTTCTCTTAAAAAGTTAAAATTACTCATAATTATAGTCATTTTACTCTACCTTAACAGTTACAAGTCCTAATCTTGTTTGTATATCTAAGTAATTTGATTTTACATACTCCTGAATGTATTGTAATCCTTCATTTTCATTATCAGCAATAAAACCATAAAGAATTCTTCTAAGTGCAAATAATACTGCAGTATTACAAAATAAATTTGTTACACTATCTGAAAATACTATATTTGTAGTTCCATATATAGATATATTTCTTTTTATATCAGATAAGTCGAAGAATCTCTCATCTCCTGTATAACCCGAAAACATATTGAATACTTCTGATGTATGTTGATTGTATACCTCCATATTATTTGAATTCTCAGCTAAAGTTAGCAGTGTATTTGTAGCACATTCTAATAATACTAAACAACATTCATTCACTATAATCTCTTTTATTTTCACATCATAGTTTTTATTATGTTCTGTTGCAAAAATATTTAAAAGATATACTCCATCCTTAACTACAGCCTCCCTATCATTTAAACTCATATTTATTCTATTGGCTTTTTCTATAAAAGGTTTTAAAAAATTATTTAATCCTGTATAATCATTCATTTTAACATGTCCTCTCTAATAAACTAATATAATAATTTAATTATATTCCATATACATATATATAGTAAACAATTTCGACATTTTTTTAATTTAAAACATTTTTTGTAATTTTTACAAATAGAATCACCCTTATCTTTTTTACATTTTTTTGTAGATTAATGTTGATTTTGGCTGTATAATTTAATTTATCACTATAAAAACAAAAAAGGATATTATTATATTATGAATGAAATAGAAGAATTTTTAGAAGAATTTATACAAATGATTAACCATCCTAAAAATATTAATTCAATAAATGATAGAATTGAAGCCTTAATTTTACTAATAAATGATTCTACTGAAGATTTACATATTAAATCAATTACTGTATCAGAAAGTATAGCTTTAGTATGGACCTTAGCGGAAAGAGGTTTTCTTTGTATATACAAAAATGATTTGAATAAGCTTAAAGAAATGTATGACTATCTTATAAATGGTTTCTTTAATTTTTGGCAATCCCCAAAATATTTTAACCAAGATATAATCACAGAATATGCAGATAAAGGATTATGCCTGTATTTAGATTTACCTTTAGAATTTATTAACACTTACCTAAGTACTACATCCGTTGCCTTAATTTTAGCCTGTCTTGGAATTAATTATATAACAGATATTAATAACTTCGAAAGTGAAATAGTTATGCAATATTTAGAGCACTATTTTCAAAGTGCAACTGCAAATAGTATAATTAAAATAGATATTAATGCATTAAGTTATGATATGATGTGAGGTGAGGTAAGATATGAATTTACAAGAGTGTACTACTAAAATTGATTTATTTTTTGATGAAATTAAATCATTTGAATATAAGTCTGAATTTGATTATGTTTGCGTTGAAAGAAATGAATTTAGAAAACTATTAAAAGATCTAAGTTCTTTGTCTGAATATTATAATATTAAAGGCGCTCTAGTATCTAGAGATATGTTATTATTATGGTATATTCCTTATAATTATATAATTAATGATTTTTTTAAATCTAAAGAAAGTAAGGAATTATTTAAAGATGTTAATGAGGTTATTTATGGTACTTTTAATGCAATGATAAATAATCCTACATATTTTGATCAAGATAAATTATCTTTAAATAGAATATCAAATAAGAAAACTGACATATTCTTAAATCAAAAAATTACTGAAAAATATATTTTTTTAACTTCTATTTTAATGATTACATTATTTATGGGGATAAATATATTTTGTGCAGATGATGATAGTCTTAAATTTATTAATGATTACATTTATGATAAAATTCAAACAGATATTAATTTTGATAATTGCGTAAAAATACTTTGTAAAATTTAATAAATAATGAAAAACACCCTCCATTTTCCATAAAAATAGGTTATGAATTAGAATTACATAACCTATTTTATTAATTAATCATTTTTGTATAAATTTTATCGAATATTTTATTTCAACTTAGGTATTACTAGAAGTGTATTACTATCCTCTATCCATGGAGATATACTTATATTAAAAAAATCAGAATGTTTATAATCATAAATTACATAATCGCTTATTTCAGAACTACTTCTAAGTTCTATTATACTTTCATCTCCATCATCAACACCTAAATATAAATCATCCATAAATAGCCTAAGATATGTCATTAATTCATCTACTTCATCTATCGGTAAGGCAACTCCTCCTGATGAAAAATCATTTAGTATACTGCCTTCAAAATCCCAACTAAATTCATCCTCATAATTTTCCTTTAAAAATTTCTCAAACTGATCAAAACTACATTTTCCAATCATATAAATGCCTCCTTAAATTATACTTATATACTTTTGTTGTACTATTATAAAACTAATAGTTGACTAAATTAAAAAATTTAGTTATTGATTATATGTTTAATTATGGACAAGTCTATATTTTTTAATCATATTTTTAAGTTTAATTTTGAATATTAGCTTAATAAGTTCTTAAACCATTTAGGTATGTTTTCTATCTTTCCACCATTTAGTAGGCTCTTCATAATTTCAGAAGCCTCCTCTTTTCTCCAAAATCTATCTCTTATGTAACAATCATGAGTACAATATTTTCTTCTAACTGAATACGCTTTAAACTCTTTCTCACAATATTCGCATCGAAGATTGTAAGTTTTTCTATTACCATTTTTATAGATATACTGATCTCTACATTTATTACAGCAATATTTTCTTCTAGGCCCCTACTACTTTGTATAATTTTTGTATTACAATTTAAACAGAATCTTTTTTCTATCTTATTCTCTTTCTTTTTTCTAGGTGGAATATATTCACCAAATAGTTCATTTCTTCTACAGTATCCTCTTACTGAATCCCTTGTTATATTTAATTGTTTTGCTATTCTTTTATATCCTAATCCTTGCTTTCTTAACTCCATAATTTTTTTCTTTTGTTCTTCAGTCATTACCAACATACTCCTAAACAAATAATAAATTTAGTAATCACTCTAATTTTTATATTTGTCAAGTAAAGTAAAAAAAGCTAACTAAAATGAATTATTAAAACTCATTCTAACTAGCTAAATATCTATATTAAATTTCTACTTCAAACTCAGTTCCATCAAGTAAATTCACTATGATCTTTTCTCCATCAAATACTGTCATCTTCTCAATAAAAATAAAAAACAACTTTTCATTAAACTCTTTTATTGGAGATTCTTTTTCTAATATTCCTATAAACTGTCTTGCTTTATATTTCTGAAGATCATTTACATTATTGCTAACTTCATTCCACTTTTCAATGAAATAATGCTTATTTTCAATCATGTCATTAAATATATCTACAAATGCATTAACTAAAGTTTTATCATAAACATGTTTGTTCCTGCACCCTTTAACTCCTTTTGATATATTTCTTTGACTGCAGATCCAAACAAACTTCTTTAACCTTTCATCATTGCCTCTCCATACTCGTCTGCCAAAAGGCCTACCACATTTTCCACATATAATTTTTCCTGACATTGGACTATTTTTTAATCCTGGCTCAACTTTCTGTATCTGATGTTTTTCTGAAAAAGCTTGTCTTCTTTCAGTTTCTAATTGTACTGCTTTCCACATCTCTTTATCAATTATTGCTGGATGGCTTTCTTCTACATAATATTGTGGCACCTGCCCTGTGTTCTTTGCTTTTTTCTTTGTAAGAAAATCTACTGTATAAGTCTTTTGAAGTAATGCATCTCCTTTATATTTTTCATTGGCTAACATTTTTCTTATTGTACTTTCATACCATTTAGATTTTTCATTCCAACCTTTTACTCCTTCTTCTTGAAGTTCCCTAGCTATTCTATTAGAACCTTTTCCATCAAGAAAATCCTTATAAATTCTTCTTACTATTTTAGCTTGTTCTTCATTAATTATAAGATTTCCATTCTTATCTTTATCATAACCTAGAAACTTATTATGATTTACAATTACTTTGCCTTGTTCAAATTTTCTCCTAATCCCCCAAGTAGAGTTTTCGCTTATGCTTCTTGATTCATCTTGTGCTAAAGAACTTAATATTGTAAGAAGAACTTCACCTTTAGAATCTAATGTATCAATATTTTCTTTTTCAAAAATTACTCCAATCCCAAGTTCTTTTAAAGTTCTTACATAATTTAAAGTATCTAACGTATTTCTTGCAAACCTCGATATAGATTTAGTTATTATCATATCTATTTTTCCTAATTTACAATCCTCTATCATCTTATTGAATTGCTCTCTCTTCTTTGTATTAGTTCCGCTAATTCCCTCATCTGCATATATTCCTGCCATCTCAAACTCTGGATTGCTATTAATATAATTTGTATAATATTCTACTTGTGCTTCATAACTTGATAGTTGCTCCAACTGGTCTGTAGATACTCTGCAATACGCTGCTACTCTTTTTCTTCTTCTCTCTGTTGGTTCTATCAAATTTGCTTGGCTCTCTCTTGCTGGTATAACTGTAATACTTCTTGCCATCTTTAACCTCCTCCTTCACAATAGTTTCCTCTTTTATGTTAAGCTTGCTAACAATTAAATCTTCAATTACTGTTCCGCTGCAAGCACTTTTTCCATTACTAATATAATTGCTACATTGCCACACTACTTTTTTATATCTTGTATTACTATTCCAAACTCTTCTTTTAAGCTTACTTCCACATTTACTGCAATATAAGATTCCACTCAACTCATATCTTTTTCTATACTTATTTGCTTGTCCTGTAATATTTCCTTTTGCCTCCGCTCTTCTTCTAATCTCTATCTGTACTTTTTCCCACATTTCTCTGGCTACAATAGGAGAATGATTATCTTCTACATAATAACTATCTAACTGTCCTTTATTTCTTACTGTATATTTCTTTTTATTTTCAGGAGTATAATACTTCTGAAGTATGGCATCACCTTTATATTTTTCATTTTTCAATATTCCTAAAATAGTAGTTTCTTGCCACCTTGCTCCTGTAACTGTTGGAACATTATCCTTATTTAATTCTTTTGCAATAGTAGTTACACCTTTTCCATCTATATACTGATTAAATATTCTAGTTACAATTTCAGCCTCTTCTCTATTAATGACCAATTCTCCAAATTCATTTTTATCATATCCTAAGAATCTATTAGTATTAATTATTAATTCTCCCTGCATAAACTTTCTTTTTGCTCTCCATTTTAAATTATCACTTACATTTTTACTTTCTTCTTGTGCAAAAGAAGAAAGGACGGTAAGCATAAACTCACCATCCCCTGACAAAGTATTAATATTTTCTTTTTCAAACCTGACTTCTATACCTATATTTCTTAATTCTCTTACTGTACTTAATACTATTGTAGTATTTCTTGCAAATCTAGATATAGATTTAGTTATTATTAAATCTATTTTTTCTTCTCTACAAAAGCTCAACATTCTTTGAAACCCTGGTCTTTTATCCGTTGTCCCTGATATTCCTTTATCAGCAAATACTCCTACAAATTCATAATCCGGATTACTAGAAATGATGTTTTCATAGTACTGTATTTGATTTTCTAGAGATTCTTCTTGGCTCTTATTATCCGTTGATACTCTTGCATAAGCACATACTCTTTTTTTCTGCCTTTGAAGTTCTTTAATAGGCTCAATAATTCTTACCTTCATTGTTTTGTCTCCTTTCTATCAAATTGGTACTACTATACATCACTCTTATTCTCACAGAAGTCAATGTTATAATCTATTTATTAAACATCATAATTGTTGCATCAAATCCTGCTGCTTTAAGCTTTTGAACTTGTTTATCTGCATTTTCTCTAATAGAGAAAGAACCTGCCATAACTCTATATAATGTTTTACCATTACTAGAATTGCTAACATATTCTTCTTTATAAGTTATTCCTAATTGAGATAATATAGCTTTTGAAACAGCTTTAATTATTTCTTTTTGCTTACTATCAAATAAACTATTATCCCTTGAATTATCTAAAAATCCTAATTCAATTAATACCGCTGGTGCTTTTGTTTCTCTTAAAACATGAAAATTTTCTTTCTTAACACCTCTATTTACAAATCCAATATTAACAATAGCTGCTTGTATTTTATCAGCCATAGCCTTAGATCTAGCATCTTGATTTAAATAGGTATAAGTTTCTACACCAGTTGCAGCTTCAGGCTTAAATGCATTTCTATGAAATGATATAAAGTAATCATAATTACTTTTATTCTCATAATTACTTCTTTGTTGCGATGTTAAAGTAGTATCAGTAGTTCTTATCTCATCAACAATTACTCCATGTCTTCTTACTTCCTTAGATACCTCTTTTCCTATTGCTAAAACATCATTACTTTCTTTTCTTCCGTTATAACAAGCTCCTGGATCATTTCCTCCATGTCCATAATCAAAACATAATCTACTCATTAATATCATCCTCCTTATTTAATTGATGTAATATATCTATAAGTTTCTTTGGGATAGGTAACCCTACCCTACCTGCATTTTCTAAAATACTAATACCTTCATTAGAAATGTAGAAAAAAATAACGGCTGTACGAATTGCACTACCGTTCCCTAATATTTTTGAATCAATTATATGAGCTATTGATACTAATATAAAAATTACTACTTTTCTAAATATACCTTTAAACCCAACTTCACTTGAAATTCTCTTTTCAACTATTCCAGCCATAATTCCAGTAATATAATCTACTGCTACAAATAACACTAAAGCATAAGCTAACCTATCAAGACCTCCAATTAATCCACCAACAAACGCACCTAAAACTGTAACAATAACTTGTAACCCATTAACAATCTCTCTCATAAACAAAAAATCACTCCTTTTATCATTTAATGTGGAGGCATATCAAATACTCCCACTCTATCCACAGTAATATCATATTGTATCTTCATAGTATTAGTTGGTGTTTTTGTTATAGGCTCTGGCAATAAAGTGTGGCTTAATGCTGGTACAAAATATCCTCTTCTTAAATAATTATTTCCTGTAGAAGAACCACTATAATATCCCGAATACACTACTCCATTTTCCCAGTCATAAGTAAAATCATCAGCGTAACTATAATCTCCTTGTATTACCTTACTCCAAGACGCTGAATGATTATATATTATTTCTAAATTTTCATCTAAACAATATACTCTCTCAGATTTACTAGCCACCATGATTTCACTTCCACTTCTTAACTTAGCCATATAATAATCATAACCACTTCCTAAATTAAGTTTATTAAAATAGATACCATCCTTTCCTACCTTAACAATCATTGATGTTGTTGATTCTGAACTTGAATTTCTTCCTTGTTGAGTAATGTAAATAAATCCTTCATTAGCACATATATCAATTGCCATATTGCTATATGTGTAATATGCCGAAGCTGGTACACTTATTGTATCTAATAGCGTAAAGTCGTCTTTAGAAAATTTATATACACTCTTTCCATTTGTACTTACTCCCCATAAGTTTCCTATCCTATCATAAGTTATTGCTCTACAAGTTTTTGATATAGTAACTTCCTTAATAAAAGCTAATTCCTTTTTATTAAAAATTCCTATCTTTGTATTATCAACTTTTAAAACATATAATTTTTCTTCATCTATACAAATATTAACCTTATCAAAAACCCATGAACCTTTACTTGATATAAAATTATAATCATAATAAATACTATTTAATCTTGGTGTATATGGAGATGATGAACCTGTAGATCCTAAAGTATATATACTATTAAAGGTTCCATTAGCTGCATGTGTAGGAAAATCAACAACAAAGTGTTTAGTATTATCATATCTTTTACTTTCACTTAAATTTATTGTACCTCTTAATGAACTACTTCCTGAGTATGCTGTCCATAAATCTGAATATCCAATTACTTCTCCATATATAAAGGGATCATATTGATTCTCCTCTATTTCCGCATTTGATAATACCATAACTCTATTTGGCGCATAACTATAATCATTATTATAGACTTTACTAATATATCTTGGATTTAAATTATCTAAAATACTATTATATATCATCTCCATATAAGCAACATTTCCTAATGCTGCTGTTATTCTATTTTCACTTTCAGCTTCATAGATTTTTCTTTTTGTTAAGTCGTCAAAAAGTTCAACTTTAAACCTTCCTATAGCTGGTACTACTTCTTTATATTTAACTTTTTCACTTCTGATTCCACTAATTAAATCGTGACTAAAATTAATAGTTTCCCTCATAATTAACCTCCATATTAAATCTCCACTAAATCTATAATTATATTCTCTTTTATGGTTGTACTACTCTTATCTATGTTTGATAAAATGTAATTTGAATTTAATACTTCTATTACACTATTATTTATTATTTCTTCATTGCTATTAATGCTAATAAACATGTCTTTTGATTTTTCTAACCATGGTGTTGTATTAATATAACACTGGTATTCCTTAACTTCTGCATGTGGTGGTTCTGCACTTAATCCACCTTGAAGATTTCTTCCGTCAATCATCAATTGCAAATTCCAAATTGGTATGTTAAATACTCCTGAATCTGTATTTAAAAACACACCAATATAATGAGCCCCTTCTGAAACCTGTGGCATTCCTAAAGGTATTCCTATAGTATTATCTCCTTGCTGCAACTTTACCTTTGGAGTAAAAGTTATATCGTTATTATCTAATTGTATCTTTATAGTTATAGTACATTCTTCCTCAGCTACACCATAAATTGCTAATAACAAAGTTAAATTTGTATTTGCAATTGCACCTACTCCAATATAAATAAATTGCTTAGAAGTTGTATTTATCTGTAAAGATTGAGAATTTGCATAATAAAGCATAGAAGTTAGGGCTTGAGCTACTTGATTTCCTAAATCATCTGTTACAGTTTTTATAATTTTAGTTGGATCTATTGATGTAACAAAATCATCAAGTGGTTGTCCTAATTCAACCTTAGTATTTAATCCTGTTAAAATATCCTTTTTTATTTTTATAACTTTTACTTTTACATCAATATCAAAGTCGCTATGTTTAACAGTAACTATATCTCCTATATTAACCATTTCTAATTTTTTATAATTTTCATATTCTCTTATTTTACTTAATTCAATAAAATCTATTTGAATATTAATAGTACTTAATCCTATTGTTGTAGCTAACTCTGTAGTTAAACTCCTTAGTGTAACCTCATCTTGAGCATCTTTAAATTCTACTTTTCGTATTATAGGAAAAGGTGGATATAACTCACTATCCCAATTAGGAACATTAATATATTTTTCTGAAAGTTTTATTCCATTAGCACCTTTGGGATAAATTTTAGTTACTACATTTGCTGTGTCTACAGTTATCTTTAATCCCTGTATATTCTTTCCGTATTTTATTAATACTCCTGAATCATTTCCCACTTGTCTTAATATTTTTACAGTAAAATTATCTCTAAGTAATTCCCCCTGTTCCCATCTCTCTATCATCTTAAAGAAAGCTTGAACCGGACTAATTTCTATCATATATAAAGTTGCTACTTTTACTACATCGCTGTCAACAGTATATATTTTATCTAAATCATTTACTAAAGCCTTTTCCATTGCTGTTTTTATTGGCGCATTTTCAACTCTCTTATCTTCAATAAAATAATAATCCATATCATAAAAAATATGATTTGCATATACCTTAACTCTTTTATCTGTGGTCTGTACTTTCTCTACTTTATAAATTCTAAATAACTGATTATTAGCTTTTATTATATTAAATTCTTTAAGATATATTGCTTTCTTTGAGTTTGCTGGATATTCTATTTCTAAATAATATTGGCCATTTAACTCTTCTGTTACTTCTGCTAATATTGGTTCATTTAGAACTCCAAGTCCATTATTATCAAAATTACCTTTAATAGTTTTTTTATCATATATACATAACAATTACAGCCACCTCCAATTTGGAATAACCTCCACCTTGGAAACACTACCTGTCCATGATATATTGTTTTCTCCTATTTCAAACTTAGGAAATTCACCAGTCATTTTACTATTTAAATTATCTGTAGCTTCGTTATAGCAATTTTGCTGAACGCTATCTAAAATGATGTTATTTGTAACTTCTTTTAACTTTATAACTTCTGAATTAATAGTTAAATTAATATCTCCACTACCAAATATCTTAATTATTGGCTCTGAATATATACTTCCTGGATTTGTTACACTTCCTTCTGCTATCATTTCAATAACATTACTTTCTACTTCATACTTAAAAGGTCTGCAATTAAAAACTATAACAAACTTTGAAATATACTTTAGTACCTGTGTAAAATCTATTACATTAACTACTTGAGCTATATACTTTTTATTATGTTGATTACTAAAAACTAAATCGCTTTCTCCATAGGCCAATAACCATTCTTTTATTTCATCTATTTTATTTGGTAATATATCATCTTTAATTGAACATTCCACAGCAATAGTAATATCTTCATAAGTATTCTCATCAAATCGTAAGCTTGAACTTTTACCTGGAATAACTACATTAGTAATTCTTCTTTTAGGAGATGGTATAGATGGTCTTTTAGAAATATATACTCCATAATCTGAAAAGCTATTTTTACCTCTAAAATTAAAACTAAACATCTATTTACCACCTCTTCCCATAGTTATTCTTTGTCTATAGAACTCTAACTCATAAGCTAATTGTTCTATATCTTTTTCAGTATTATTTATGAAGTTTTCAATATGCAGTGTAACTCCATTATTATTTTCACTGGAAGTTCCATTTACTTTTTTCAATGCTTTAGCTAATAAATCATCTAGCCTATCTATAGGTAATACTGCTTCTGTACCAGCCTCACCAACACCTATAACACTTGGAGAATTAAAAATACCACCCTTTGCATACCAACTAACTGATAGTTTTGGTACACTTGGTGGCACTAAGCTAAACTCTCCACTTAAACTAAAGTTAGGCAATTTAATTTTAGGTATTTTTATTTCTGGCAATCTTAAATTTCTAAAGAAACTAGCTATTGAATCTATAGCTCCTTTAACAGTATTCTTAGCTGCATTAATTGGAGTTGTTATTGCAGTCTTTATAGCATTCCAAACACTTGTGGTAGTATTTTTAATACCATTCCAAATTCCTGATATCATTGAGCTAATAGAATTAAACACCGTTGATATTACATTTTTAACTCCATTTACAACATTAGAAATTGTACTTTTAATTCCTTCCCATATAGTTGAGGTTGTACTCTTTATACTATTCCAAGTATTTGATGTTACAGTTTTAATTCCATTCCATATACTAGTTACCACTGAATTAATAGCATTAAATACAGTTGTTATTGTATTTTTCATTGAATCTATTATTGTAGAAATGCTATTTTTTATAGATTCCCAAACACTTGATGTAGTAGCTTTTATACTATTCCACACAGCTGTAGTTATCCCTTTAATAGCTTCCCACACTGTTGATATTATTGCTTTTATTAGTTCTAATGTACTATTAATTATTCCTTTTATCAAATCTAGTGTAGTATATATTATGGTATTCATATTTTCCCATACAGTGGATGTTAGATTTTTAATAGCCTCCCATGCGCCTTGCCAATCCCCTTTAAAAATATTCACTGCTATGTTAATAACACCTTTTATAACTTCAAGTGTGTTTTTTATAACAGTAGATATTAATGTAAAAGCACTGGTTATTACACTTACAATACTATCTCCACATTGGCTCCATATTTGTTTTGCAAATTCAACAAAGGCTTTAAATAACTCCTTTAATCCATCTATAATTCCACCTATTATATTCTTAACTTCATTCCAAGTAGAATTAACTATATTTCTAAACTCTTCATTACTATTATATAAAGTAACAAATATAGCAATAAGACCTGCTATTATTCCAATAACTATTCCTACCGGCCCTGTTAATGCTGTAAGGACAGTTCCTAAAGCTCCTGTTGCTCCACTTGCCGATCCTATAGCTGTGGATATTGATCCAAAAGCTGTAAATAATGAACCACCAACACTAATAACTTTTCCAATAATACTTACTACTGGACCTATAGCTGCAGCTATCATTGCAAACTTTATTATTAAATCTTGTTGTGCCGGACTTAGTGAGGTAAATTTTTCAATAATACCTGTAACTGCTTGAATTAATCTTTCTATAGATGGCATAGCTCTTTCTACAGCTTCAATTAACTTTTTGCCTAAAGGTTCTAAAGCTACAGCCATTTGATTTTTTAATATTATAAACTTATCACTTATAGTTTCCGTATCTTTTGCAGCCTTTTCTATTGTTTCTGGACTGCTTTCTATACTACTTATTAATTCATCAAGGTCTAATCTACCTTCTCTAATAGCAGCTGCCATATCAGGTCCTGCTTTTGCTCCAAACATCTCCATAGCTAAAGTATTTGCTTCACCAGCTGTACCTGCTTCTTTAATTCTTTCTATCATTTCTGCAAGTGCTTTATTAGGTTCGCTTATTCCTTCCTTAGCCATTTTTCCAAGTGCAATTCTTAAACTTCCAAGTACAAGTTCTATATTTACGCCTTCCTTTTCAAACTTACCAAGCATAGCTGCCGAAGTCTGCCAATCAAAACCCATTTGTCTAAGTGGCCCACCAAACTTAGTCATTAACTCTTGAAGCCTTGAAACCCCTATTCCTGTACTTTGGCTAACCTTAAATGTATAGTCTAATGCATCAGCATATTCTTCTGTACTTATTCCTGCATCCTGGAACATTCTTGTTGCAGCTGGAATAAGTGTGTTTATATCCTCACCTGTTATCTTAGCTAGTCTTAACATTTGTGTAGATAATTCTTGTAGTGATTCTCCACTTAATCCTGTTCTTGTATTTAAATCTGCTATTACTTGGCTAGCATCACTCATTGTAGTATTCACTGTAGTGTACACTGCCTTGAAGTCATTTTCTAATCCTTTAAGAGATTCTCCTGTAGCACCTGTTCCAATTCTTATAGTATTATTAGCTTTTTCAAAATCTGTAGCTAATTTATATAGGCCTGTACCAGCTGCAACTATTGGTGCAGTTACAGACATAGAAAGTGTTTTACCTACACTAGAAAACCCTTCACCTACAGTTTTCATTTTGCTGCCAACCCCCTCAAAGGTTTTACCCATTTGAGTCCAGCCACTACTTTGAACTTTAAGCTCCTGATTAACTTTACTAAGTTCATTTTCCATTTTATTAAGCTCTGCTTGAGCATAATTTAATTTAATCTTTAAATTTTCAGTAGCTTTTGCATCTTCACCTTTTGTCTCTGCACTTTCTTGATAACTTTTGGATAGTGCTGCTACCTTCTGCTTTTGAAGTTCCATCTGCTTGCTTAATGTATCTTGCTTTAGTTTCAAGGTTTCTGTTGCTTTACCATAGCCCCCCATATTAGTGCTTGCAGCAGCAAACTCACTTTGAACAAGTTTTAAACTTCTTTGAACTTTACTTATCCCATCTTGAAAGCCTTTATCATCAAGACCAATTTTAGCAACTACTGTATTACCTCCACTTGCCATATCTGTATCTCACCCCCTCCTAGAAAATAACATTATCTATATAATCAAATTCTTCTTTTTCTTCTATTCCATTAACTTTTTTATAAACGCTAAAAAGAGCAGTTAATTTCTTAGGAGTACTTCTCCAAAACTGATCTTCACTCATACCTAATAAATTTGTACCCAAATAATAAAGCCACTCCCAATTCCATGTATCTGAATCGGTGTGGCTTTCTATTCCCCCATATTTTCTTCTATTTCAGGCATTGACTCGCTTAACGCCTCATTAATTACTGTACCTAATCTTTCTAAATCACCAAGCTGTAATAGATCTCCTACAGATTTTAAAGTTACAGTATCATCTTCAACTTTAATTGCTGCATATAATAAAGCTCTTATAGCTTTAATTTTCATAAATTGTAAATCTTCAAAAGCTTTATTAATATCACCATAAACCTCTTCCAATTCACAAAATGTATTCATATTAAATTTTAATTCATATTCTTTATTTCCTAAGGTAAATTTAATACCTTTATTTCTTAACTCTACCGCTTTCATTGATTTTACCCTCCTATAGCCATATTTTATTTGCATTTTTTTACATTTATGCAATTTAATTTCTAATAGACTCTTTTTATTATTTTTGGGCGATCTTTTTTAGGATTTAAGCAGCTTTTTCTAAATTAATTTATTAAATCGCACTTACCTCAAGGTAATAGATTTTTAAATTACGTTAGAAAGGATTGATACTTTGTCTAAAAAGAAAAGATCAACTTATAAATCACCTGAAAAACACCCTATTCCTAAAGTTCCACCAGAAGGTTTTACTCTTGTCAACGGAATCCACGGAAAACATAAAGTTTATACCGACGGTAACCGTTTTATAACTCCAGATATAGACCAACATTTAGGTGGGTGGTGGAAACTTGCATATAAAATTAAGGACCTCTGGAAAAAGGATACTCGTGATGGTACATATAATAAAGATTTATCAATAAAATTAGGTGCATAGCACCTTTTTTATTATCCAGAGACTACAGGTTCATCAGGAACTTCAGTAAACCAGAGACTGTAGATAATTTTGTGTAATATAGTTTCTTATAAATCAAATATTACTGGA
>OCPT01001171.1_pt1 | contig 16091 bp, 14 predicted proteins | sample 1538741 | NCBI WGS metagenome assembly OCPT01 (sample SAMN04571723, study PRJEB22368) | human gut metagenome | biome: human gut; material: stool | host: Homo sapiens | place: Luxembourg | collected 2012-12-06 | reverse complement strand
GCCCGCCGCAGGCCTTGCTGAGCTCGGCATCGACAACACGCACTTCGAGGCCATGGCCGAGCACGTCGAGAAGCACTGGTTTGCGCCGCTTGAAGCCTTCCCCGTTCCGTTCACCAGGTAGGACGTCGTGGAGGTGCTGAAGCGCAGCCTCTGAGAAGCTTGAAGATTTGAAGAAGCTCCCGCCCTTTTGTTCAATCGGTTCGGTGGGCGGGAGCAATGGAAACGCCGCCGGCGGAGAGTATCCGCGGCGGCGTTTCTCATCCCCCATGTTGAGCGTCTTACCCCATAGCGAGCTTACGTTACGCAACCCCCTCTTCCCATATAACCTGAATCAAGTTGTCCCTTGTGACTCAGCTGTATCGATCTGGCGCCGCGTGCTTCTTGACGCGCCACCCTGAGCGCGGGCGATCTCCTTCGGAGATCCGCCGAGCAGGCGAGCGCGTTGCACCAGATAAGCCTCCAGGACATTCGCCGTCGCTCGGGCTGGCTGAATGATTCGCCCCTTTCATTCAACTGGCTGTGTTCGATCCCAATATCGGAAGATCTCGTAAGACCAAAAGTGTCTCCAAGGTAACTAATGTTTAGCGAACGGTAGTTTCGCAGCGAAGAAGTGAGTAAACTAGATGCTGATAGTAGCCTTAACGACACTTTTACTATGAAAGATAGACCTGCTGATCCTAGTACCAACGTGTTCCCAGCGATTTTTTGGGACAGAATCAAGGGACACCGGAAAGCCCTAGGTTTGACTCTCGACGACTTGGCTCGTTCAACAGGGGTCTCCAAGAAGAGTTTGATCAGGTTGGAAAAGGGAGAAGACGTCAAACTCAGCACCCTTATACGAGTCCTTGATAGCCTTCAACTTTCTGTAGATTTTGCGGTCGGAGTTCGAGTACTTGAGCCGTTGCCGAAAAATCTAAAGGTTAAGCCCTTGACTGAGGAAGAACAATATGGATGGTTCTGAAATTAAGGTAATGTTTGGCAGTCGTGAGGTCGGACGAATTTTTGAAAGCTCTAATCCGCTTACTCTTTGCTTCAAATATTCGCAGGAATGGAGTCTTTCAGGCTTCCCCTTGTCTCCGTCCATGCCACTTAATGGTATGTTTAGCGATGAAGTGGCAACATTTTTTTTTCAAAATACCTTACCGGAAGGAAAGGCACTCACAATCTTGTCTAAGCATGCAAGACTACCCGAGTCTTCAGTTTTAGGGCTTTGCCTTTACATGCGTAATGATCTGGTTGGCGCTATTCGATTAGAAAATAAAAACTTCCCGCAACAGCCACGTTCTTTTAGAGCAGTTACTTTCGAGGAGTTGGCAGAACGACTCGATTCTATTCGTCGATATCCTATAACTGTTTGGGATGGCCGACCTCGCCTTTCTCTCGCCGGATGTCAGGAAAAACTCAACGTTCTCAAGTTTGACAATCATTTCGGTTTAGCTGATGGTCCTGATTTTTGCTCTGATCGCATATTGAAATTTGAAGCTGGTTCTATTCCCAATCTCCTTCTTAACGAGTTTTTGTCACTAAGGCTAGCCAGAGAGGCTGGATTCGTTGTTAATGATGCTCGTCTTATCTCTATTCCTCGCCATAGAGTCCTAGAGATTATAAGATTTGATCGAACTGTTGAATGTGTTAACGGGAATGTCGTCGTCAGACGTCGTCATGTGATTGATGGATGTCAGGCCCTAGGTCTAGTTTCAGAGCGAAAATATGAACGAAACTACTCAGGCGACGGCTATGGATATTTATATGCAGATGGAGTCTCATTTGTTAAGCTCGCCTCGCTATCGGAATTTATGAGCGATCCTCTTAAATACAAGATCCAATTGTTGGATTGGATGATTCTAAATTTGCTGATTGGAAATTCGGATGGTCACGGGAAAAATATTTCCTTTATGCGAAGTCCTAATGGATTTGTAGTTGCTCCATGGTACGATCTTGTTAACATTAGACTATGTGATGGAATAGACCAATCTTTAGCCATGTCCATCGGTGAGCAGTTTACATTTGAAGATGTCCATGCTTTGCAGGTGTTGTGGGAGGCTGATAACCTCGGTCTTTCGAAAGGTGTAGTTTCTGAACGACTTACAAAGATCGTTGAAAATGTATTCACTGCTCTCGATAAAGTTAAAGCTCCGGATTTTTCGACAAAAGAGGAGCTATTGTTTACTCATCGATGGAAAGAGGATGTAAAAAAAGCCTGTTTGAAATGGCGTAGTGAAATAAAAGAGTTACCTTACCTCGAATTATAAAATCATGTTCACCCCTAAAAAATCCTCTCGACACAGTACCGTGCGGGAGGATCCTTTATTTGAGGAGTTCGTTCTATATCTCAGGCTCCTGCGTCCGTTGATTAGAAGAGCCCTTTCGCAAGATCGGGCTTGGCGGGATAATCGTGGGTCTCGGTTCGGATCTTCGCGATCAGTGCCCTTCTCGACGCTCTGGCGTCTTCAACGTTGACATGATTGCCGAGCGAGGCGTTCACGGCGATGCGGTTCTTGAGCAGTTCGACCGCCTCGATGACGAGTTCGGGCTTGCTGTTCTTCCTACTGGTTCCGCTGTATTCGTCCCGGGGCACGGTCCTTGGGAATGTTCAAGGGCATGCGGCGACCGAGCTCGATTCAACGGGCGACCGCTGGAACCTCATGATACGGCACCATGCGTCAAAACCTGAGGTTGCGAACAGAAGAGGCCTGAACGCTTAGACGTGCGACAAAGATGGGGGCCTCTTTACCCCGAACATTTTGGACTCATAAAACCTCAGGCAGAGCAGAGGTAATGGCGCTGTTATCATGCAGATAGAGAGAAATTGAGCCGAGATCCTACACTTTTGCGGCAAAAGTTGCTATCCTTATCTTTTCCCTTAATGCCCGCCAACGCCGGCACAAAATCCTGCGCCCGAGGTCCGAATGCGTTCGAGCTCAAGCTCACGCCTGGCCAGTCGGGCGCTCGTCTTTTTGGAGAACAAGAATGACCAATACCGCCGCCCCTCTCGAATCGTTTGGCAAGATCTTTCAGGGCGATTTCATTGAACGCAACGGCATGAGCCTGCTGCAGCTCGCCTCCGCCTCCGGCATCCCGGTCGCCGAGATCGAAGCCATCATCAAGGACGAACGTCCGCTCACGGACGACGATGCCGAACGCTTCGGCCGCGTCTTCGGCGTCTCCGGGGAGTATTTCAAGAACCTGTACGCCCAGTACGCCAAGTAATGGCTTGAGAGGACTTGCCGTCAACCTACCCTCTTGTTGTTATCGATGGAAACCTAAAAGGCAGGCTGTCCACCTGACCCTGCCCTTTTGTTTTCTTCTGGGTTCGGCTGCACTTTTCAGCACGCTGACGAATAGCTTGTTTGTCCGTCACATAGTCAGCAGTCTTGTGTCTCGGCCGTCGAGCTCCGAATGAACTTCAAGTGAGTCCTGGTGCCAAGCGGGCTGCCTTGTGGAATCCAAGACCAGCCAACTGTTGTTCTGATCCCTGACACTTTCTTCGAGTCTGCTCATTCGCAGGGTAGCCACTTGTCTGCAGAATCCCGGAAAAGGTTTCGACAGCAATCTTGCTACGCATCATTAGGTGCTGAGTCAGCCGTCAAATCTGGACGCACATGATTCAGCTTCATGAAGTCCATGATCCTGATTGATTCGACGGATTCTGTTCATTGGCCAAGATTTGGATCATCCGCAATTTGATATTTTCCGGAAATCGTCGACAGATCCCGAAGAGTACGAGAATATGACGGAGATGCAGGATCGTTGTGCGGTTCGTAGTAAGGTTGATCCTGTATGTCGAGAAGACCACAGACGAGGTCAAAAACCATGTCGTTGGTGAAAAATTTGCCGACGTTCTCCTTCAGCGCCTGAACTGCCTCCGGTGCCGACTGAATGAAACCATCAGAGAATGCGGCCCACAAGGGAATTCTCACCATCTTCCAGGTGAAGGGATCGAGTGTATGACCGTGTTTCGGATCTTCGCCATGGTCTGAAAAGAAGAGAAGTGCCTGAAAATCCGACCTGGTTCGGAGATATTCGTATACCTGTCGTGTGAAATCGTCGCTGAAGCGGACGGCATTGTCATAATCCTCGCTAGGTTCGCCGTCCCGAGAGGCATACGAGGACGGATATCGCTGTTCATAGTTGCTGTGACAACCTAGGACATGCAGAAAGACCAGTTGTTTGGCGTCGTGGTTCACAGGTAGCTTTCGAAGTTCGTCCACAAGTGCATCGTCGTAATGCCGGCTCTGAATTTTCTCACCAATGGTTTCGTTGATCCAGACCTGATGGTCTGCCTCGTTGGCGATAACGGTAGTTGGAGAGTCCCAGCCGCCCAGCCTGTTCTGATTGCTCAACCACGAAACATGGTAGCCGGCTGCTCGGGCAATTTCCACGATCGAGGGGCTCTCGGCGAGAGGTCTGTCGGTGAATTGTGAGCGAGCCGTAAGTGCCTGTTCAAGGGATCGAACAGTATTCGGGTAGCAGGAATAGGCATTCTGCATGAGAACGAAATGATCGTCTACCGCCTGACGTGTCAACCACGGGGTCGTCTCTTTCTCATAGCCGTAGGCAGACATCCTGTCGCGAGTCTGGGATTCCCCGACAATGACGACATAAAGACCGTGGCGCCCCTGCTCTCGGATGCCCTCGAGGGATGCAATCAGGGACTTCCGTTCCTCCAGCTTGCTTTCAAATGAATTGAGTTCCTGCACTTTTTCGACAGCTGCAGTCACGATGTTCGTGGTGAGATTCCCGGCGTTTTTCATGGCTGCTGCGATGCTCGTGGCCAGCATGATGACGGATATGACTGGAACAGCCCGGCTGAAGATGCCAATGCTTTGACGACAGGTTAGCGCTCTGATTGAGATGGCGGACAAAAGGACGGCAAAAATACAAACGCCGACCGTAAACATCGCGCCCTTATACGAGAAGTATTCGACCGCTTCGCTGGGATTGGTCTGCCAGATCGCAATCAACGTGTCGGCGTTCATCAAGCCATCATGAGACAACCAGTATGCAATGAAAGCAAGCGGCAATGAGACGGCAGCACCCCAGAGTACTGCGGAAACCAGACGGATCAGCCTCTGTACGAATCTGTTCTGGAAAAAGCACGAAGATGCCGTAAAAAACATAATTAATACGGCAAGCGAGATCGCACAACAGTTGTTCTTCGTGAGGCTCCGTGGCAGATCGAAGACATCTCTAACATTCGAATCTGCATCCCAGTACATCATGGCGCCCGGCACATTCAGAAGCAAATACAAGATCAGCGTGGCCGCAAGATCTCGTCGATCCTTGCGAAAGACATACAAAAATCCGGCAAGACCGACGGCTGTCAACAAAGTGTAGCCAGCGTGTCCGAAAGCATGTTTGTATGTGCCGAGCAGAAAGGCATTTGTCAGAAAAATGAAGGAGACTGCGAAAAGATAGAGCGTGATCGGCAGAATTAAAGCATTAACCCATGCTCTGAAAGGCAAGTTCATTATGCTATTCATTTTGATATTGCAATTCGCCTTTTAGATCACCTCGACAATTTTTGCGCCAGGCTGACAAGGAGGCTCAACGAGAGAGCCGGACGCGCCCATATCCGCTTCTCTATGAGGAATTCCTCGAGGTCGAAATGATCAGGGACAGAGCTGCATGCATGATCGGAAGCAGGTCGATGAAAACGCAGAATCGAAATCTGCCCCTGCAGGAGAAAGTTTCAGGGCATCGCGACAATGACGAATGGGAACCTATTATACCAGTATGGCAGGCAATTTTCCATTGGCTTTTGGACTGGAGACGCGTGACTTTATGACGTCCGGATGGTTGACGCCCGGGCGGCCCGTCATCAGTCCCGAAAATAGGTTGTCAATCTGAACTCCCATAATTAGAGAACTGCATTTTCTGCCGCCCTTCTCATCGCATCATCACCGCGACGGTCGTACATGGCGGTGGTCGAAATGTTCGAGTGCCCCATCATGTTCTTAACGGTCACGATGTCGACATTGTTCGCGAAGAGTCGTGTGGCGAATGTTCGTCGGAGGTCATGTGCCGTCGCCGATTCATGGTTCGCGGACTCCATGCGGCGTTTCGTAATCCGACCGATCGAACTCGGGTCGAGAGCGTCGGTAATGGAAATCCGGCCGTTCTTGTAGATCCGTCCGAAAAGCAATCCTGGTTCTGTGCCACGCCAGCTACGAATCCAGATTTCGACTGCCTGTGCGACTGGCGGCGGAAGAAACACCCTCCTCTCCTTGTCGCCCTTGCCGATCAGGGTGAGGGAACGGTTGTAGAGATCGAGCTTGTCGATGCGGATGCCGGGAATTTCACCACGACGAAGTCCGCAGCCGAGCATCAGTGCGATGACTGCGCGGTCACGGGCGCCGATCGCCGTGTCCGCATCGCACCCCGCGAGAAGATTTCGGGATTCGTCAAAGGAAAGCGCGCGCCCCGTAGGTAGTCGATAGAAACGCCTCTGCTTCAGGGACTTGATGCGAAGGTAGTCCTCGTGCTCCATCGATCGTGCGAGCCAGGCCGCTTGAGCGACCCCCTTGAGGGCAGCCAAATAACAGTTCGAAGTTGAGCCCGAAATGCCGTCGCGCTCCTGTTTAGCGAGAAACGCGAGCACGTGTTCGGTCTTCATCTCTCCCCAACGGCAGTCTCGAAGATCGGCGGCGCCGGTCCATCGGGCGAAGACATTGAGTTTTGACGCCACCGACTTGCGCGACTGCGGCGAATGAAGCGTCGCGAGATAGGCGAGCGCCGCATTGACCTGTCCCGAATTTGCAGCGGCCGTTGCCGACAGCATGCCTTTCTGAGTTGCGCCCGAATCGGCGCCCTTCGGCGGAACCATGACCTCAAAATCCGTTGACATTTCTAAAAACCCTTGAGGGAGAACGAAGGCGCGAGTTTCTTAGTGCGGGCGACGGACGCTCCAAATAACGCACGAGAATGAACATTCTACGACATTAACATATTATATCTCTTCCTTCGATTCGATATACCCCTTGAGGGGTTCAGGGCTGCGGGATTTTCAAGAGGGTCTTCAAGGAAGACAGTACTCGGGCGACGGCACAAAGAACCACAAAAACAGCACTTCCCATGGCGCGTTTGAATGGTTTTGGGTGAGAAGGATGTCGGTCTACGCTCGAAAGATCGCGTTTATTTGCGCCCTGATAGCCCCGAAAATTCTCTCTTGGGCTGTGCGACAGGGTGAGAGAGGTATTTTGGAACGTGAAAAACAGCCCTTTTGAGGGTTCCGGGCTCTGAAAACGCTTCGATCGGGCACGTTTTCGCCACAGCAGGTAGAATGTTCAGATAGCAAAAACAATACAAAGCCAGGACGCCTCCATGCAAGAACAAAAAAACAATGAAGACACTCTGACTGACGATGCCATTGAGGCCGGCATTGAGGAACTGACCCTCGTGCTCCTTTATCTGAAGCGCTTCAAGTGGAACCATGACGATCAGGTCGCCCGTGCCAGCTGGCGCAGCTTTGACTGGGAGACGCTCGACAATCTTTTAAAGTCGTCCGATCTTTCCGGTTGCGACCACAAGGCGGTCTGGATTTCCGACGAAGGCATCAGGCGGGCGCGCAACATTCTGGAGAAGTACGGCCTTTCTCATCTTGAAAGTGCTGCGCAAGCTTAAATGACCGAACGACTGGAGCCGGACTTCCGGCTCGGACTCACCGGAGCCATCGTCTCCTATCTCAGCTGGGGTCTCATGCCCATCTACTGGAACCTGCTCGAAGGAGCCGGCTCCGTGGAGGTGATTGCCCATCGCATTCTCTGGTCGCTTCTCTTCATCCCGCTCGTGATGGCGGTCCGCGGAAAACTCCGATCTGCCTGGTCCGACATCACGTCAATTCTCACCTCTCCAGTCACCGCCCTTCTGCTCGCGACCGCCGCGTGCTTCGCCGGCCTCAACTGGTGGATCAACGTGATCGCCGTTCTGAGCGGTCACGTCGTGGAGCTCGGCATCGGCACCTTCCTCACGCCGCTCATCTCCGTTTCCTGCGGCGTCCTCTTTTTCCGTGAACGCCTCTCGCGCACGAAGACTGCGGGCGTGATGCTCGCCATGACCGGCGTGCTCATCATGATCGTCTCCTTCGGCCACTTTCCCTGGATTTCGCTCGGCGTCTCGGCGACCTGGGGAATTTACGGGGCGCTCAAGAAAAAGCTCATGCTCGACGCCTGGGTGAGCATTCTGCTTGAAGCCCTCATGATGATGCCCGTTGCTTTGGGTTATGTCTTCTGGCTTTCGTCGATCGGTGAAAATCACTTCCTGCCGACGGTCAATCCCGAGCTTTCGCTCTGTCTCGCCGGCACCGGCATCGTCGCCTCCATCCCGCTTATCTTCTTTACGATCGCAGCGGTCAACCTCCCGATGAACGTGCTCGGATTCTGCCAGTACATCTCGCCGATCCTCACGCTTTTGCTCGGAATCCTATTCTTCAACGAGCGTTTCGGCTGGGGCGAACTCTTCCCCCTCCTCTTCATCTGGAGCGGCATCGCTGTCTTCCTTTTAGCAGAAGTTCGCGAACATCGCAAGGCTCATTGATCACTTCGGGTGTTCATGCTGAGTGCTCAGGAGTTACGATGATCGTCCTTTCCGGCGTTCAATTCAATGCCATCAGCGTAATGAATTCTTCATCTCTGATGACGCGAGGAGAACGCTCAATCCTCAATTTTGATCCCCGGTGTTTCTGTTCGTTAATGCCTCCCCGATGCGCGTTTTGTGTTCCAGAGTGTTTATAATGGGCGATGTTCCCAAAATGAATGGCGCCCTGCCCGAATCAGGTCGTCCGCACAACATACGCATCTTTCACAGGAGATTCTCTTGAAGATTTCCGCCCGCAACTGCATTGAAGGCAAGGTCGTCGCGATCCACGATGGCCCCGTCTCCACCGAAGTGACAGTTGAAACGCCCGCCGGCGAACGCATCGTCTCCTCCATCACGACGACGTCCGCCAAGGCTCTCGGCCTCAAGGTCGGCTCCAAGGCCTACGCCGTGATCAAGGCTTCGAACGTGATGGTCACCGTCGACTGATCGAATTCTTCAACGAATTCACCCTCTTCTCCATCGTCCGCCAGTTGTCCATGCCCCCGGATCGGCGTGACGAAGGGGGAGCACCAGAGCCCGCAGCTCCACGCCGCGGGCTTTTTGTTGCCTCCAGACTCAACATTAAAAGAGGCTTGCCTGATGCGGATCCAGACACGCCACAAGACTTCTGCGAGAAGATGCAGTCTTCACAAGAAGAGAAACCCGGCAAAAGGAGGAGGTTTGCGCATGACGGGCGCAAGACTGGCGGGCTTCAAAATTATTGTACTTAAGTTGCACGAATACTGTTGCAACGTTGCGTTTATGCAATACTGGATTCAGTCAATTGCAGCCAAGATCGCCCGAATCATTTATCGCCTGATGAAGGACAAGGTTGATTACACACCCGTACCGAGCCGTTAAAGGTACGGATCGCGCATAGCGATCATCGGCAAAATACCGCCAAGGACTACGAAAGCAACTACTAGTGATGAATCGTGCTCAACACAATAGAGTGATGCTGAGACACTCGAGGTGATATCGCATGGGTAGCGTCAATCACGCCGAATTTATAAAGCACCTCTATTGTTCCGAATCTCACTATGTCGGCGGAGGCTTAGGAATGAATGCCTCTTGACCGCGGATGTATTTCAGTGAAGCCCTTTCTTCAACTTCGATTATTGTTGAAAGCGGTTCTTCTGGTAGAAGTCTGAACGAAGTCACTAGCGCGTTCCGCGCTAAAGATTTGGACGGGATCAAAGACTGATGACAGCTAACTGTGCGCGAGTCGATGGCAGCTGTTGAGCGTCTCTCTAATCGCCCCCCAACCAGGGAAGATGGGAATTTAGCCTATTCGTGCGCTAACTCGCGACGCCGGAGTTTCAGACAATCGATCAACGTTTTCAAGAATGTGGCTTCGCCACGGAATTGAATGAGGGCGCGCGTTTTGGGTTGCGCGCCCTCAGGGAAGATTGTACCCAAAATATATGATTTATCCCTTGCAATTGGGGAGCTGACCATGTATTAGAATGTCCAGGGTGCATGTGATCCTATTAACACATGACGGAACTTTAATGTGTTCGATGGAGATGCATGAAGGCCCTGCCTCCCGCATGGAGACAGGGCCTTGTTATTTGCCCGGGATTTTGCATTCATCCCGTATGGACTCGTCGCCCCGGACGGACGCCTTCAATCGTGATCAGTATTCGAGCATGGGCTCGAGCTGCTGGGCTTCATGAACGTAGCGCTTGATTTCCTTGAGGGCGGGAACGCGCCTCGTCATCGGATTGGCGGCATTGACTTCCTCAAGCTTCGCGAGCAGATTTTCGGGAACACGGTGTGCGAGTTCGCGTACCGTGTCGACACCAGCGGCTTCAAAGAATTTGGCATACTGCGGACCAATCCCGTGAATGCGGATCAGGTCGGAATGGTTCGCCCAACGAAGAACGAGCTTTTCTTCAACGCCGAGGTGGTTTGCGAGAAAGCGTCGCTGAGACGGCGTGCGCACTCGGTCCAGCAGGTGATGCGTATACTTGACGCCCTCCATGTTGAGCGTGTGCGCGATCTCCTCGGTCAGGCCGGAAACGAGTTCGATTTTATAGGCCATGGATCCTCCTTGGGGGTTTGTTGTCTTTAAGTATAAGAACTGTGCCCCCGCACGGCTATAGCCAGAAAGGACTATCTCCTTGCGCCACAACGATCCGCAGGGTTCGGCCCTGCTCGAACCGCGATCGCCTTCTGACGAATCACCATTGAAAACGCCCGTCCCATGGTCGTTTTCGCGATTCGCTCATTTGAGCAAATCATAATTGCCCCTTCGCGAGGCGATCACTCGAGGAAAGCAACCGGGCATGAGGGAAACGCCTGCAAGAACCCTAAAACGCCTGAATCAGAGGCGTTATGATGTCGCCTGCGGCACAAAGGATCTCAACTTGGTCCTCCCGGCCCGTTATTTGCCCTTTTGTTGACAAACATCAACATTTGCTCACGAGGGATCCCTCACAAGCATCACCGATAAGGAAGGTATCTTACTCCGAAAAGGGTAGGCGTTTTCACCCAGACAATTCGCAAACCCTGAACTGCGGACGATTTCGGGCGAGTGTCGCCCAAAGAAAACAGCCGTACCGACTGGTCGGAACGGCTGTTCAAGAATGCCGAATTGGAAAAGTTGTCGTTTGTCTGCAGGTTTGAGGGATCAGCTCAGGCGCCTGCCGCCGGCATCAGGAATGCCTGCGTACTTCATGGTGGCATACTCGATCTTCGAGACCGAGCCGCAACCGTCGTGCCTGAAGGCGCTTTTCTCCTCCGCATCAAGGAAGCCCACGATGTAGGGGGCGTAGTTGGCGAGCGTGTTGAGGTCGATCTGAAGGAGTTTCGAGGACGTGAAGTTCTCGTCCATGCGTTCGCTTGTGCCGAGGAACACCCAGCCCGAGAATGCCCCGTCGGGCTTCCTGCGGTAGAAAATGCCGATGTCCTCGCCCTTCTGAAGAACGCCCGGCGTCACCCAGGCATAGGCCATGGCCATCGGGCCCTCGATCATCGGGCGGATCTGGCTCTTGGGGATGAGCGGGCGCCATTCGGACGTAGCGCAACAGTCTTGTCGATCGATCGTCACGGGCCAGAAGTTCGTCTTCTGCAGGCGCTCAAGAAGCTTCTCATGGCCGTAGAGCGCGGCAAAATCGCACTCGTTGGCGTAGAGCGGCACGAGCTCATAAATGGTGATCGAGTTGAGCGAGGCCGAGACGGCGTCCCAGGCTTCGCAAAGGCACATGCCGGCAAACGGCGTGTTGGGGAACGTGGGCGAACTGGTGCACGTGACCATGTAGCCGGGCTCGGGCATCTTGCCTTCTTTGTTCATCTGACGTGCGATGGCGTCAAGAAGAAGCACTCTCCAGTCGCTTGCGTTGATTTTCTTCACCTCTTCTGCGGGGGCGGCAATCGTTAGCACGGGCAGCTTGACCGCTTCGGCGTCTTCGTTCGTGACCGATCCGGTGACTTCGGCCTGAGCGGCATTAATTACATGCTTCATCGCCAGGTCGGCCACGGCGACGATGCGCACGATGTGCTTGTCCACAGGATGAGAGCAGACCATGATGGCGGGGCCGTTCGGGTTCGGGATCATGCGTTCGACCTTGAGGTTCGACTTGTCGAGCTCAGCGACGGTGCTCTTGTTGAAGAAATCCTTGATGGAGTCGTGATCCTTGAGAATGGTTTCAATAATCGCGAGGTTCCGACGAAGCATGTTCAGCTCGGACTGGGTGCCGTAATACCCCTGCGCCTCGGCCTGCTCGATCAGGTTCCTGGCGTATTCGTCGAGGAACTTCCTCGTCTTGGCTGCGACCTTTTTCGCCTCGTCGTAGTCTTCGGCAAGAACCAGGCACCTGAGCATCAGGAAGAACCAGTCGGCATCCCGGCCCTCTTCGGGCAGGGCTTCAAGAAGGCCCCTGGCCTTTTTCACGCGGTCTTCCTTGCTGCCGAAGCTACTCTCGAGGATCTCACCTGCGGCCGCCATGGAGACGAGTTGGCGAAGCATGCCCCACTCAGGCTTGATGTTATTGACGAAAGTGTCAATCACCGACATGTCACCATCCTGCTTGAAACCTTCGACGACGTACGTGAAGAGCTGCAGCCCCGTGTCGACGGCAAAATGCTGCTCAATGTTCCCGTCAAAGAGCAAGCGCGCAGCCAAGGATGCGGTATGGCGCGCCTCCTTCCAGTTACCCTTCAGCTGGAGCAGACCGCAGACGAGCGAGAGCCTGATGAGGTTGCCGTCCTTGTTGTTGCCGGAAACATCCAGAACTGCCTCAAGCTTCTGCGGGTCCTGCATGTCAAGTGCGGCACGCGCGATGAAATCAAGCTCGACGCGGCTGAAGTTGTCGAGAGGAATCGGCGACGTCACTTCGAGAATCGCGCGCTTGCCCTCGTCACCGCGCTCATACTGGCTGCGCATCCACTCGATGCGCTCGGCCTTCGTCAAGTCGAGTGCGTAGTCCCTCGGCGTTTCGTCGCAGAGCCGGTCGCCTCCGGTGACTGCGGCACGGCACATGACCGAGAGAGTCAGCACGCCGTCGCTGTCCTCAAAGTCGACCACCGAGTCGAGACCGTCCTCAAGCGTTTCGATCATCTCGGCCTTGTTGCCCAGCCTGCTCAAAATGACGGCCGTAACCTGGTAGGCCCTGGGCGCAGACCCTCCTGCCACGAAGTAGAGACCGAAAGTCTCGAGGGCCTTGCTGAGGTTCTTCTCGAAGAGTTCATGATCCTCTTCCTCCTTGAAGAAGCCCTGGAAGGCCCATGTCTCGGCCATGTGACGAAGAACGAACGGATCTTCCATCTGCTCTTCGAAAGTGAGCTTGTTGAAGAGCTTTTCAGCCTTGTCTTCCTTGTGTTCATACAAGGCACGGATGATCTGAAGGGTGTGCTTGCGAGCCTTCACCAGGCTGCGAAGATCATATCCGTAGGAGTTGCCTTCGACCTTCGCCAAGCTCACGGCTGCCTTGAGGTGTGCGGCAGCGTTGTCGACCTCGTTCCTGAGCAGGTACGATTCCGCACAGAGAAGATGCACCAGACCGCACTCGCCGCCGCATTCAAGGATGTGCAGACAGATCCGGTTGAAGTAGTAGACGTCGGCGCAGTGCTCCGTGAGGCTGAGTTCCATGGAGGCGGAAGCGATCCAGGGAATGATGACGTCGAGAGCCTCAAACATCACGTCCTCGGTGTCGGTCTGCTCGAATCGAGCGGTCAGGTCGCTGTAGGGCTTCTCCCCTTGAATGATCTTCAGGGCTTCCTGCCGGTCAAACGTCCTGCTGGGGGAGTTCCTGGATATCCGACTTCCCATCATTCGATGTCTCCGTTTTTGATTGCCGTTGTGGATTGAGAGGGTCGCCCCGATCGTCGAGGCCGGTCCGACATTATAACAAAGCACACAGGATGCCGATTCCTTTATGCTCTAATCGTGAGCATTTTGTGCAGATCGGAGCCTCTGCGGTAGAGACGTTTCACGGGGCTGGCCTGAGGGCAGCCGCAATACGTTTTGCAACGTCTCGTTTTGGCCGCCCGGCACCGCTTCAGGTAAAATGTATTATCGATGGCATGCCGTGCGTTGAGGGCGTTTCAGGAGCCCGCCTCACGGCAGAAGCCTGCCCCAACAAGTCAAGAAGACAGGCCCTACATGCGAATCGGATCCTTCATCGTCATCGTGCTCTCCCTCATCGCGACAGCCTTTTCCGTCGCGGTCACCGCAGTTGGTTGGGAGCGCATCCTCTTTTACACGGGATGGATGTCCTCATCCTTCGTCTACCCCGCCTCGATCCTTCTCTACATTCTTCTCTTCGGCCTCGCCATGATGCGCTGCAGGACGATCACCCGTGCTGCGGGCGCCTCTCTCATCGCCTCCATCGTCGCCCTCCTCGTCTGGGTCTTTATCTCGGCCGTCGACCAGTATTACGGCGGCCCGCTCGTCGCCATGATGACCGGCTGGTTCGGCATGCAGAGCATCATCGTTGAAGAAACCTCGCTGAACATCATCGCCGTCCTGGGCGGCGTCCTCTGGCCCCTTCTCTACACCGTTACCCTCTTCATCGCCACCCTCTTCACGAAGCGCAGGGTGCCTCGCTATCTGAAGTAGCACACTGTCAAGCGTCAAGATCCGAGCCGCCGGCAGTCAATCTCCGGCGGTTTTTTGCACCCAGAGAATTATCGCGGGAGACTGGACGTGACCAGCCGACTTCCGGCTTTCCTGATGCTTTCTCCGGAAGCAGGTTCCTTCACCAAGGCAAAGGAATCTACGCTCCTACTCTATATGAAGGAGAGCCCTTGTCTACGGTGTTCTTTGGAAAGTCGGAGGTTTTTCACACGTCTGTCATCGGCAGTGTTGTCTGTTTGCTACATGTCGCCTGCAATAACAACTTCCGATCGGGAACTGTCCGCTCTGAGCCGGTTAATCTTGACACAGATCAAAGATATGACTAAGTGGAGTTTGAAATACACCTTTCGTGGCGAAGTACCCGGAAAAATCCGGGTGCGCGAATTTTCATTCCAGCTGTGTTGCGCATGGTCAGAAAAATTATCTGGCAATCACGGATCGCTTCCGCAGGGTCCGTAGCTGCCCCTGCCGTTTTGTTTGAAAGGATAAGCCAAAAATGATAGATCGAATTGTCCAGTGTGCAACGGAAGGCGATCTTTCACAGGATCATTTGCTGATCTACAGGGGGGCGACCAAGGGCTGTTGCCGGTTCCTGCATTTAATATGAATACAAGTAACCTTGCCAGAATGACAGTAAGACAGTCATCAAGACGTAACGAGTACTCAAGGCACGTGTGCAGGCTTTTAGCACATTGTTGGTATACGGGTTAACCCTTATCGCGCGCGGGGGGCGTTCCTAAAATCGCTTTTCGTGAGTGAACAACTGTTCACTGTTTTTAGGGGAAGAAAAATATGAATTCGACATTCAAGGTTGTTTTCAACAAGGCGCGCGGCGCCCTGATGGTGGTGAATGAAGCCACGTCCTCCGTTCAGGCGAAGGGAACGAAGACGGTGATTGCGGCTGCTGTGACGGCATTCCTGGCCGGTGGCACGATGGCAGGCGATTTGGTCATTACTAATGACAGTCTTCCGAAGAATGATGTTCTTCAGTCCGAGACCACCAAGTTGGTGTCTGGTAAGGGTGAAACACTTTACATACAAACGAACGGCAGTGTGGGTCAACTGATGGAAGATGCTTCGAAGCTCAAACCCGAGGACGGACTCACGAAATTCCTTCAGAACATTTCATATATGCTCGGACCGCATAACGGCTCGACAATTATTACCGGAGTCACGGGCGGCTACAACCTGATGGATCAGGAATCAGCCGAATTTGTCCAGACCTTGAGTGGTCTTATCGCTAACAAATTGCCGGAGGACTTCAGCAAGAAGCTACTCGGTCAGTTTGGCTTTAACGGTTCCACGGGTGGCTATGAAATGTCCGATCGAGTCGGCGATACGCACATCATCATCGGATCTGATTCCAGCAATCCCTTGGTTTTGGGTGCTATCGGCGGCGATCTCATGATGGCAGCCACGGAAACTGCGCATGCCA
>OCPT01001168.1_pt1 | contig 16132 bp, 14 predicted proteins | sample 1538741 | NCBI WGS metagenome assembly OCPT01 (sample SAMN04571723, study PRJEB22368) | human gut metagenome | biome: human gut; material: stool | host: Homo sapiens | place: Luxembourg | collected 2012-12-06 | reverse complement strand
CCTTGTCGAGGACTCTGATAAATCTCTCATTTGCATAGTACTTATCGTATGCAGCTCTCACTGTATCGTAGTCGACCTTCTCCTTGAGGTTGGCATATGCTGTTACAAGTATTCCTCTGTTCATAGGGACAAGATGTGGAGTGAAATTAATGACTATCGGACTGCCATTCGCATATCCAAGCTGCTCCTCTATCTCAGGGGTATGTCTGTGTGTTGTAACACCATAAGCCTTGATGCTCTCGTTGACCTCACAGTAGAGATTTGCGATCTTCGCGCCTCTTCCTGCACCTGATGTTCCAGACTTAGCATCAACGATGATGGAGTTGGCATCAACCAGACCTTCCTTAACCAGTGGGTAGAGTGAAAGGATCGAACAAGTTGTATAACATCCAGGATTTGCAAGAAGTCTGCACTTCTTTATATCCTCCCTGTTTATCTCACAGAGACCATACACAGCCTCGTCAATAAACTGTGGGCTCTTGTGCTCTATCTTGTACCACTTCTCATAAGTAGCAACATCCTTTATTCTGAAATCTGCACTGAGGTCTATGATCTTGACCTTGGACAGTATCTCCTCATTTACCAGTGATCCGCACAGTCCCTGTGGTGTGGCGGTAAATATTACATCTACCTGTGAGGCAAGCTCCTCCATGTTGTCATCCATACACTTTGCATCCACGATCTGGAACATGTTGCCGTATACCTGATAATACTTCTGATCTATAAAGCTTCTTGATCCATACCATACGATCTCCGCTTCCTTATGTCCAAGAAGAATTCTTACTATCTCCTGTCCTGCATATCCTGTTGATCCGATAATTCCTACCTTAATCATAACTGCCTCCATAATTTATATGTACTTTTTCTATATCTGTATAAAGACATACTCTGTTTGATTGTATACCTGACAATGTATATCGTCAACATACACTATTTAATATGTAGAAATACACTCATTACCCTGAGCTTTTGTATCTCTGTTCCTCGTTTCCTCTGCGGAAACTTTTATAATTATACATTTATAACGTATAATATGCAATGGTTTTTTTGAATATTTGCATATTTGTCCAAAATATACGATTTATCAGCATTTTTGCCACCATTTTGCTCTGTATTTATGCATATTTTTCATGAATAATATACGGTGAACGAATGAATATTTTGAAAAATCACTTGCATAATATACATTTGCGTTGTATAGTTCATGTAGAAAATGTCATATAGAGGATCCCGTTCCGCCGGACAGAGCTCTTGTGATGTGCGTAGATGTATCTTTATTGCATCTGCTCTATATTTATAAATAGGAGGATTTATTAAAATGGCTAAAGAAAAAGTTGTACTGGCTTATTCAGGCGGTCTTGATACCACTGCCATCATCCCATGGTTAAAGGAGACATACGGATACGATGTTATCTGTGCATGTATAGATGTAGGTCAGGAGAGCGAGCTTGAGGGACTTGACGAGAGAGCAAAGTATTCAGGAGCTGAGAAGCTTTACATCATCGATGTTGTAGATGAGCTCTGTGATGAGTACATCATGCCAACAGTTCAGGCTGACGCTGTATATGAGAACAAGTATCTTCTCGGTACTTCATTTGCAAGACCTATCATTGCAAAGAAGCTTGTTGAGGTTGCACGTAAGGAAGGCGCTGTTGCCATCTGCCACGGAGCTACAGGTAAGGGTAACGACCAGCTTCGTTTTGAGCTTTCTATCAAAGCTCTTGCACCGGACATCAAGGTTATCGCTACATGGAGACAGCCTGAGTGGACTATGCAGTCACGTGAGGATGAGATCGCATTCTGTAAGGCACACGGCATCGATCTTCCATTTGATGCAAAGCATTCTTACAGCCGTGACCGTAACATCTGGCACATCAGCCATGAGGGCCTTGAGCTTGAGAATCCTGCAAATGAGCCAAACTACGATGACCTTCTGGTTCTCTCAGTTACACCTGAGAAGGCACCTGATGAGCCTGAGTACATTGACCTTGACTTCGAGAAGGGCTACCCTGTAGCACTCAACGGCAAGAAGATGAAGACTTCTGATATCATCCGTGAGCTGAACAAGCTCGGCGGAAAGCATCGGCATCATCGATATCGTTGAGAACCGTGTTGTCGGCATGAAGTCACGTGGTGTATACGAGACACCTGGTGGAACTATCCTCACAGAGGCTCATAAGCAGCTTGAGGAGCTCACACTTGACCGTGATACTATGGAGTACAAGAAGCTTGTTGGAACAAAGTTCGCAGCACTTGTATATGAAGGAAAGTGGTTCTGCACTCTCCGCGAGAGCCTTTCAGCATTTGTTGCCAAGACTGAGGAGCGTGTAACTGGTCATGTAAAGATGAAGCTCTACAAGGGTAACATCATCAAGGCTGGTACTACATCAGATTATACTCTGTACTCAGAGAGCCTTGCTTCATTCACAACTGGCGACCTCTACGATCACAAGGATGCTTCAGGTTTCATCAACCTGTTCGGTCTTTCAATGAAGGTTCGTGCTATGATGGATCAGAAGCGTGAGGAGAAGGACAACGCTAACAATAAGTAATTTATTATAGTGTAGACATGAAACATCCCCCATCATACTCGTTATGAATATGATGGAGGATGTTTTTTTCTTGACAAAACAAAAAGACTGAAATAGAATATATCAAAAGAAATGGGTTTTCACCGTACAGTTTTACGACTCAAGCGGGCTGCTCGTTTCTTTTTTTATTGTGGTAATATCATGCAGGTACTTATTACCATCCTCTGAATGTTTTATAAGAAGAATAGCTGTGAATATATTATATCTATCTAAATTGCCCGTTTTATCATCATACACAGGCAGTCCAAACCTTATATCATATCTATACCAACCATATTTAGCATCTTTATTATGCTTTTGCTCTTTATTCTCTTCCCAACGTGGATTTTTGGCTATTTTTATTAGCTCTGGAATTCCCTGTGATGCTGATGCCTTTGCCTTTTTTCTTGCACCTTTTAATGCAATTCTGCTTTTCGAACCTGCATATTCAGACGGAAATTCTTTTCCAATATAAACAACATCATTTGTTTCTGTAATTTCATAACAATCCGATATATAGCCTTTTAAGTATTTTTCTATCTGCTGCCAATCATCTTTTGATAAGCCTTTAAATTTTTTGTCATTAATAATTACTATTTGATTATTATTTTCGTCCGTTATTATACTAACATTCCTGTTTTTTATCATTCAGTAACTCCTTTATTATTTTATATTTGCCAAAAATCATTATGGAAATTAAACTATAGAAATTTCAGATCACTTATTTCTACTAAAAAAGAACTAAAATCTTATTTGAGAACAATGAGTAAAACTCCATCATTGTCAAGAACTCTCTCACTATGTATCTGCATTATATCAATGCTAGCGAAGATGTAAACCCACTTATAACGAATTTACACTTTCTTAATGAATTTATACACATCGTATATCTCGACGATATTTGAATGTATATCTATAAAAAAGATCCGGAGCCGAAGCTCCAGATCTCCCTAAATACATATCATTTACAATATCGCTGCACCAACGTACATTATTTTAAATTACAGTCTATATATTCCATATATGACTTTTTTCCAACTTCTGATTCATTTTCCACATACCACTCTGCGCATTCTTTCAATCCATCTTCCAATGATATTGTCTCCGGGTATATTTTGTTCTGCTGCTGCACATCGAGATAATATTCATAGTTATAAAAACTGAAATAATTTCTCTGTTCTATATCCTCACTGACATTTACAAACGCAGGGATCTTATCAAAGCAGGCGTAACACATCGTCACCCAGTCTTTTATAGTGACCGGCTCCACATTTCCCACATTCATGATATGAGTCTCCGGCTTTTCCTCTATTACTCTCTCCATCAGGATACAGAGATCCTTCACATGGAAGAACTGCAGCTTCATTCCACCATCTCCGGGCAGATAAAATGGCCTGTCCGCCCTGGCGCAGTCAAATACAAAAGCCTCCCTGTATACATTGTTCATAGGTCCATAAATATATGGTGGTCTGAGTATGTAAGCATCACTCACTCTGTCAAGTAATGCATCCTCCGCAGCAATCTTATCCGTACCATATGACCCCCAGTATCTGTTGAGTGCCCGTTCTGAATCTTCACGGAATGGCTGATCTCCATACTCTGGATACACTGCACTTGAGCTGATCATGATATACTGACCAAATGAACCAAGGCTGTCACATAAGTCTGTGATATCTTCCGCATTATATGCGGTTATGTCCGCCACAACATCAAAATAGATGTCTTTGAGTTTGTCTCCCAGGTCATGCCTGTCCGTTTCTATAAGTTTCACACCTGGAACCTGCGGTCTTGAATTTCTGTTCACCACATACACCTCATAGCCTTTGTCCACAAAATACTGCGCCGCATACCGGCTTACAAATACTGTACCACCCGTTATTAGTATTTTCTTCATGGAGAGCCTCCTTTAAATTGGGATTTTTTATCTACTCACCAAGTTCCAGTACCACACTCTCATTTCCAGCTAATTTCACTGAACTAAGGTCTGACACACCTGTCTCACCAGAACTTGAATAAAGTACATTTGTAACTGTTATGTCTCCGCACTCAGCAAGTGATACCGTCTGATCGCCCTCTGCAAAGTTGTGCACTACCAGCAGTTTCTGTCCATCCGCCTCACGGAAGTACGCTATCACACTGTCGCTTGTGAGCGCTGCCGCTCTATAGTTTCCTTTCATAAGGGCAGGATTGTCTTTTCTAAGCGCTATCAGTGTCTTGTAATATGAATACATTGAATCCGGATCTTTCATCTGTTGGTCAAGTCCCTTTGTCTCTGCATTCTGATCGTCCTTTTCCCATGACGTGTTGTATGTACTGTCATCTCCCCACAGGAATGGTGTCCTTATCATCTCATCCGGCTTGCTGCCGTACATTCCAAGCTCCTCGCCATAATATATATATGGATTGCCTGGAAGAGTCATATATACCGCCGCTATCTGTCTCGCCTTATCAAGGCTGTTCACTGACGATGCTATCCTGTCCTGATCGTGATTTGCTCCAAATATTCCATTCAGATAGTTGGCATCCACGCCGTCATATTTATTCTGTATATTCTCTATCGCCACGGAAAGAGAATCACCAAAGCCTGGCACCGCCATGCCTTTCTGTACGCAGTTCAGTATCTTCTGCTGAATTGCGAAATCAAACTTCGTGTCAAATGGCTGGACATAATTTTCCAGCACCTTGTCATCCTGCCATACCTCACCCACCAGGTATACATCAGGATTTATGATCTCGCAGTAACCGGCAAATTCGTTCCACCAGTTGATGTTTGCCGCTTCAGAATCTTCCTGCTGCTTGAACTCATGCACCCCATAGATATGAACTGCGGCGTCCATACGAAAACCGTCAAGACCAAGCTCCAGAAAATGACCGGCGGCATCCTTCGCAGCCTGTCTAACATCCGGATTGTTATAGTTCAGATCCGGCATATCCGCGCCGAACACACCATAATAATAGAAGTCTCCTTCCTGGTGCCACACCATATCTCCCCAGCTTGATTTGTCGAGAAGATGATTGCAGTCTTTCTTGTCGGTCTTGTACACCCACCTGTAATAATCTCTGTACTCGCTGTTCTCATCGGACTTTGCCGCCTGAAACCACGGATGATTGATACTAGTGTGATTGATGACCAGATCCATGATGACTTTCATGTCTCTGCTGTGTGCTTCGTCAAGCAATCTCTTAAGATCATCCTCTGTTCCGTAATCGGGATTCACCGCCATGTAATCCGTCACGGAATATCCGTGATAGGTATCGGATGCAGTGATCGGCATGAGCCATATCCCGTCGATCCCGAGCTCCTTCAGATAGTCAAGTTTCTCCGTGACGCCATTCAGATCGCCTATACCATCACCGTCTGAATCGGCAAATGATCTGACAAATATCTCGTAATACACACCGCGATTACCCTCTTCGTCGGTCTTCTTACGAGGCTCTGCCGTAAATTCTGCCACATCGTATGCATCACTGGAATATGTTCCCTCTGCATAAGGCTCGTCATTATCCTTTTTAGACTCCTGTCCATTTTCTTCTTTGGCTCCGGCATCTGTCTGATCGTTTGTCTGACCATCCGCCAAAGTCTCTGCTTCTGACGACGCAGCACCGTCCGCTCCGTCATCTGTTTTGCCGCACCCTGTACCGAGTCCAAGTGTAAGGGCCAGCATAACCACTGCAAGTCTCTTCTGCAGTCTGAGTAAGTTGTTCTGTTTCAGCACTTTCTTTTTAAGCACTTTCTCGTTCCTCCTATACTCCCTCCAAAGAACATTATAACAGACCATGCCTCATAACTTCCAGTGTATTTTTTAAGCCATAGCCCTGCCGGCGGTCTTGTACCTGTCAACGATCACTCCAACAAGTATGAACAGAACGGCAAAGAGCACCTGTACTCCCATGCTCACAAATATTCCTGCCACCGAACTGCCTGATGTGAAATTGTCGATGGCGTCTGTCGCATTTGCATACCAGTATGCCGGGAGAAAATGTGCTATCGCCATCACAGTGTCACTTAAGAACTCTCTCGGCACAAATATCCCGCAGAGGAATGCCATTCCAAGTGATATGACATTTGCACACATGGAAAGAATCTGTTCATTCTGGGTAAGCTTGCTAACTAGAAATGCCAGCGAGAGTGCTACACAGGCATACACCAGCATATTGAGTATGAACATTCCGCCCCTTGCTGAGACTATATCATATTTTATAAGTATTCTGGAAAGTACTATAAATACTACAGACAATACGCATCCAGTAAACATCATCCCCAGGACAAGTTCCCTGTTCAGCCTGAAAAATTTGTATGATGAGCATTCTATTCTCGCTCTAAGCTTTTTCCTGTTATATACCTGCAAAACAGGCGCTACCCCAATTATCATAACGCATATCATGACCCACCCCAGATAGTTGTAAAAATTATATAACATGGAATGTCCTGAGGTCTTTCCTTCAGCCATATCGACTTCAGCCTTCTGCTCAAGTGCCGTCCTCGCTCTCTTATCGGCATCGTTCACATCATCTCCGGCCCTCTTGTACAGAGACACCATATTCATGTAGCTGTCAAGCCTTGTCTCAAACAGCATGGACGCCTGACTTCCAGGGATAGTCGTTATCTCAAGCAGACCATCCGCAGTATCATTTGCCCATGCATCGCCAAAGCCATCTGGTATCCTGATCACACAATCCACCGCCCTGTTGTAGAGAGCATCCTGAATACCTCGTTCGTCCATATCAACGCCATCTACAAGCTGCTGCGTATCACTCAGGTAAGCCATCAATTTTCTGCTCATCTCACTGCCATCCTCATCGCTCACCGCATATTTGATCGTTTTATCCTTATAATAGTTCTGTGGATCTGTGTTTCCCACATTGATGAACACAATCATGACTCCACACAGGATTCCCACATACATGATCATCTGCCCAATATATTTTCTCAAAACCTTGAAAAAAGATTTAAACACTTGCATATCTGTTCCTCCTTACCATGAGAATCCCAACTGCTATGAGCACCACAGCCTCAATAGTCATTATGACGATATTCTCAGTGAAAACCTGGTGGTCACTGTAAACATTCAGCGCATAGAATGAATCCGATATCAGAGCCGCGGGATTGAGTTTATTTATAATCGGCACATGCTGCTGTATCTCATACTTTATCCCGTTTATACACAGATCAGAAAGGATTGACATCACCATGGATATTCCGATCACAATACCTATCTTGGTCCCCTCAGCAAGCTTTGATATAGCCCCAACTATGACTCCAATTGCCAGACCGATAAAGCAGCCCACAAACAGAGTAAGCAGGATCTCCCATACTCTGTCGCCAAAATCCACTCCTATGCAGGACATGTATATAAAGCTTATGACCTCGACCACAAAATGTATAAGCAGCAGTGCAGCAAACTCTGCCAAAACAAAGGTCATTTTTCTCTGTGGGGACACATTTTTTCTCTTTCCCGTAGCGCTCACATTTGCCTGAAGATTGCTCATCATCTCTATAGATGAAAGTGATGCAAACAGACAGCTCATGGCAAATATGGCATAGAAATAATTGTTATACACGTTCTGACTGCCCTCGGTGCTGGATTTCTCTGTATAATATGATCTCTGTTCTGAGAGCTTTTCCACAAGGTTCGACATATCATCCACGCAGGAAGTCCCAGACATATACTGTTGGAGTCCGATGCCATCCTTATATATATCCATAAGTGCATGCTCGTACTGCTTGTACTCGGAAAGCACTGTCTCAAGTATGCTTGCATTGACAGAACTCTCCGCAACCGTGAGCTTCACATCATCCGTATATATGATGCCCTCGACCTCTTCATCAGCCAGTGCCTTCTCTGCATTGCTTTCGCTCATCCTCGCAACCGACAGAAGGGCATCATCGCCATCCGACAGCGCATCCAGCATATAATTAAGGCCATTTGCCGATTCATCCTCAGTGACCACCGCCACCTTAATATTACTAAACATCTCATCCTGTTCATATATGTTGCCAAATGCCATGTACATAAATGTGGCAAGCAGTATCGGAAATACCAGTGTCCAGAAAAGAGACACCTTGGCACGCATCAATATCTTTATCGTATATAGAAAATCCCGTATAAACATATTTCTCTCCTTTTAATCCCGGTTCACCTGAAATATACAAATATCAATTCTTTCAACAAATCCATAATCCAACTTACATTCAAATCAGTCTCTGAGCTCCTTGCCTGTGATCTCCAGGAACACATCATTGAGTGTTGGGAGCTCCGTAACTACCCTGCCAAATGATATGTCGTGCTCCTTGAAAAATTCCATGAGCCTCACCAGATTGTGTCTTCCGCCAGAATATCTAAGTGTCAGCATGCCTCCGTTATATTCGTCCTCATACACATGTGGCTGACTGCGAAGCTCCGACATCTGCTCGCCTGTAAGTCCAAGCACCTCAACCTTGATGGTCTCGGTATTCTTGATCATCTTCTTGAGCTCATCCTTCGTTCCGACTGCAACAGATTTACCTTTGTCTATGATGACTATCCTGTCGCAGATCTGCTCTACCTCCTCCATATAATGGGATGTGTATACGATGGTGGCACCTTCCTCATTCAGACGCTTGATCCCCTCAAGTATTCTGTTACGGCTCTGCGGATCGACCGCCACTGTCGGTTCATCGAAGAATATAAGTTTTGGCTTATGCGCTATTCCGCAGGCAATATTCAGTCTTCGCAGCAGTCCACCCGAGAGCTTCTTTGGAAGGAATTTCCTGTAATCCGCAATATCCACGAAATCCATTGTCTCCTCAACACATTTGCGTCTCTTCTCTTTGTCCTTTATATAGAGGCCGCAGAAGTAATCAATATTCTCATATACAGTCAGTTCATCGAACACCGCCACATCCTGCATTACAACTCCGATCTCTCTCTTGATATCGTAGCTGTCTGGTTTCATTTCTTTTCCAAATACTTTTATGTCTCCCTTGTCAAATGTGAGCAGGGACAGTATACAGTTTATCGTTGTTGTCTTACCGGATCCATTCGGTCCGAGCAGTCCAAGTATCTCTCCTTCCTTAACCGTCAGGCTGAAATGATCCAGCGCCAGCAGATCTTTATATCGCTTTACCAGATTGGTAACCTCTATTGCATTTTCTGAATTACTCATATATATCCTCCTGTTTTGATATCCTGTTTTTTGACCCTCATTATCTTATGAGTGTCGTTCATAACATGATAGTCTGCACGCATCAGCATGCTACATTCTTTATTACATGCTCTCATTATATACACCCTTGATCTGTTTTCACAGTGATCAACGTCATCTTCACAATGTGACATTTGTCATGTTTCTTTTTCCCTCATATTTATTTATAATAATTATTACACTAGGCTGCACACACTGCCTGGCACGGCTATTCAGACAGCACGATATATACTACAGTATTTTCTACATTATGGAGAATAATTATGAAACACCTCATCAACAAAGGACTCCTGCTGGTCTCAGCATTTGTCATGATATATGCGCATAATACTGCCACGGACACCCGGCTCATCATCGCACTGCTCCTGTCGCTCATTGCCGGTGCGGTCTATCCGGCACTTGCCGGGATCTCCGCAGTGGACAGAGCCACCACGAAGGGCGCCGAGAACCACAGCAGAATATATCCATACATATGCGAGGCACTGGTATGCGCGTATCTTGTATCCACATTCTGGCTGCACCCAGTTTATATGTTCGTGTCCATAGTCAGCTACGACATGTACAGATACAGACAACGGCTGTCACCAGTCATACTTGTCCTGTTATCCATATACATGTGCGTCAACTATCCTCTGATGTCAGTTCTCCCGCAGATATGCCTCATCGCATTCTCATTTGCTATGAGCGTGTACTGCTGCCGGATAAATCTGCTGAGGGCGGAGCTTCTTGCCATGAGGGACAATACTGCAGAACACGACATGCTGGTTGCACAGAACACACGCCAGTTGCTGGAAAATCAGGACAACATGGTGCTCACCGCCACCCTGTCAGAGCGAAACAGGATTGCCCGGGAGATTCATGACAATGTCGGTCATATGCTCACCAGATCCATACTTCAGACCGGTGCCATCAAAGTTATCAACAAAGACGAACGTCTTGAGAAGCCCCTGGCACAGCTGCAATCTACGCTGGATACCGCCATGGACAGCATGAGAAAAAGTGTCCACGATCTACACGATGAATCCATAGACCTGCGCACTGCCCTAGATGATGTGATCAACAACGTCAGCGACATGGACATCTACATGGATTACGACATGTCAGATAAGCTTCCAAGAGAGATCAAATACTCATTCATCAACATAGTAAAGGAAGCCATTAACAATACGCTGAAGCACAGCAACAGCGACCATATGGATATCCGCGTGCGGGAACACCCGGCATTTTATCAACTGTATATAACAGACAATGGACAGAACATCCGCTCCGGTCTATCCCCGGCACAAGGAAGCGCTTCTGGCGGGATGGGCTTAAATGGTATCCAGGAAAGAGTAAACAAACTTGGAGGCACAATGAAGATATCAACCGACGACGGATTTTCCATATTGATCAATATCATGAAAAGAGATTTTACAGACTGAATTCCAAACAGATATGCAAAATATCCTGATTATAAATAGGAGGAAACCGACAAATGAATGTAGTTATAATAGATGACGACCAACTGGTGGCACTGTCACTTCAGACCATACTCGAAGCCTGCGACGACATACAGGTATCCGCCACAGGAGGCAGTGGAGCTGATGCGATCAGACTGTACGAAGAATATCAACCGGATGTTCTACTCATGGACATCCGCATGGAGAACATAAATGGCCTTGAGGCTTCTGAGACTATCATGGCATCTCACCCGGATTCCCGCATTCTTCTCCTGACAACATTTTCAGACGACGAATATATAATCAAAGCACTGAGTATCGGGGCAAAGGGATATATACTGAAGCAGAATTTTGAGAGCATCGCACCGGCAGTAAAAGCAGTATACAATGGACAGACTGTATTCGGGGATGAGATAGTTGGAAAACTCCCTGATCTTATTGGACATATGGACACTACCTCATCAGATGTCCAGCCATCGCCATTTGCCGGAATGGAATACGAACTCAGTTCCAAGGAAATGAATATTATCAGACTTGTTGCAGATGGTCTGAATAACAAAGAAATCGCATCAAGCCTGTATCTGAGCGAGGGTACAGTGAGAAACTATATCAGTTCCATCCTTGACAAGCTGCAGCTGAGAGACCGCACACAGCTGGCGTGCTTCTACTACAAAAAGCTAACCAATTGAGCAGCAGTCAATACAACAATAAAAAAGCAAGCCGCATGCCATCCTGAAATGACATGCGGCTTGCTTTTTCTGTCTTACTGGGTCGTACCTGGGTGAAAGGTACTCATATACACTACTACTGAAGTGAGGCATCCACACTTACATATTCTGTTGAAATATATCCGATCGAGCCATCGTATAACTGAACTCCTATCCAGCTCTCATCCTGTGATACAACGTCGAACATCTCTCCACTGTTCACTGTAGCTATGATATCTGATTCTGATGACTGCTCTGTATGGACATACACACCATCATATATCACTGATGCTGTTACGCCCGGAAGCACCTCTGAAGGGGTCTCTTCTGTTGTCGCTTCCTCTGTTGTCACTGCCTCGGTAGACGCTGAAGTCACAGACTGTATACTACCTGATGCATTGCTGGCAACTCTGGCCGTATCGTTGGCCGATACTGAACTTCCTGCAGGCACCACTGCGTCGATGGCAAGCTGCACACTGCTGTCTGCCATCATCACTGCCTGACTCTTGTTGATAGTCACACTATCATTCGCATATAATTCATCCGCAAGCGGGTCAGCCTTCTCTCCAAAACTTATGACAGCAAATACACAAAGAGCCATTACAACCACAAGTGCTGTCATCAAAATGTTATGTCTTAAATATTTATAACTGAGAACATTCCTTCTCATGTGATCTACAAATCTTCCAAACTTACTGCGTGATCTAGTCATTAATTTTTCCTCTTTTACCCTTAATCCAAGCTATTTTCTATGTAGTATTTCGTAATCTAAATTTTACAAAGTTACCGCATTTGTTACATTTCTGTTAAATATAATACACTACACATGTGCATGTGTCAACTGATTCTGACAAAAAAATACCAATTTCTAGTGGTTTTACACAACTGTTTGTAACGACATGTTGTGTTTTGTAACATTTAACTTTTCTGCTGAAAAAAGCGCATTTTCGTGGTATCATATGACATCATACAGTCAACAAAAGGAGTACATTATGAGACTTGATAAATTTCTAGTTGAAATGGGGATCGGCAGCCGCAGTCAGGTAAAGCAGTATGTGAAAAAAGGCACTGTCACCGTCAATGGTGCCCCGGTTAAATCCTCAGATGTAAAGATAGATGAGAACAACGATACTATAAAATATAATGGCAGGATTCTGAATTATTCTAGATACAGATATTTTCTCCTGAACAAACCTGCGGGGTGTGTAAGCGCCACCAAAGATAACGTGCATCAGACCGTTATCGATCTGCTAAAAGGAGAAAATACAAAAGGCCTGTCACCCGTGGGACGGCTGGATATAGACACAGAAGGACTTCTACTTCTGACAAATGACGGAGCACTGACCCACCATCTTCTGTCTCCTGCACACCACATTCCCAAGACATATTACGCAGAGATTGACGGATATGTAACAGATGATACCATAAACCTTTTTGCCACAGGTGTGGATATCGGAGATGAAAAACCTACACTGCCCGCAGATCTGCGCATATTATCTTCCGACAGCACCGCTGCCAGATCGGAGATCGAACTCATAATAACAGAGGGACGTTTTCACCAGGTCAAGCGAATGTTTGAGGCCGTCGGCATGAAAGTTACTTTTCTGCGAAGAATTGCAATGGGTGAGCTGAAGATAGACGAATCGCTTCCAACAGGTGCCTACAGAAGTCTCTCGGAAGAAGAGGTCAGTCTTCTCCGGTTCGATATGCCACAATAAAAATAGAGAACAGGAAATCCTGTTCTCTATTTTTATTTATGTTACTGACTTCTATTCTGTAATATATTTATCAAGGCCATCTGCTATTCCCTTGGCGATCTTGTTCTGATAATCGTCTGTTACAAGAAGTGCTTCCTCAGATGCTGTAGTCATATAGCCAACTTCCACTATGGTTACCGGAACTGTACTCCAGTTTATTCCGCTCATGGTATCCGTCTCCCATATTCCATCGCTCTTAGCTCCTGTGGAAGCCAGAAGTCCTGATAAAACATCCGTGGCAAGACTCTTGCACTGATCATAGATAGCTGAATTATATGGATTAGATGATGTCTGACATACTGTCATCACACCTGTCGCATTACCGTCTGTCGATCCATTTGTATGGATCTTTATAACTGCATCTGCCTTAAGGTTGTTCGCATATTCTGCTCTCGTCGCATTACTTATATCAACATCATTCGATGTTCTGATCATCTTAACTGTATAGCCTCTGGATGTGAGCTCTGCCTCAAGCTTCTGTGCGATCTGAAGATTCAGCTCATATTCCTTTATTCCTGTTGATACACCTGTGTTGCCAACGGTTGCCTTTACTTTTGTCTCTGTAGCAGCAGGGCCTATCGGCTCGGTCTCTTCATTTGCATTCTGCTGATGTCCGGCATCTATAACTATCATCTTGCCCTCACCAACATTGGATGTAGTTCCCTGTTCTGTGGATGCATCCGATGAATTCTCTGTTGTCGCCTCAGTCGATGCATCAGACTTATCTCCTCCGCCTACGACCTCAAGGAGCTCTGAGAATATATAGTATTCCCCACCATCTATAGATACCTTGCTCCACTCATCGTTATAACCGATTCTGTCCAGCTCAACATCATTTGCAACTTCCTGATATATCTCTCCATCAGTTGATGGGCTCGTTCTGACATTCACATAGTCAAGAGTCTTTACTTTGTCATTACATATTGTAAAGCCATCCTTGTCCTTCTCCGGCTGTGCCTCAGTTGTTGCTTCCGTAGTCGCCACCGTCACTGCCTCTGTGGTCGCCTCTGTCTCCGTCGGATTGGCTGTGGTAGCATCGTCACCTTTGCTTCCGCATCCGGCAAATGCCAGCATAGAGGCAAGTCCAAAGCAGAGCACTGCATATTTTAAATGTTTCTTCTTCATGAGTATCCTCCGTAAGTGATTATTGAAGTTAAAAATACATCATCTTATTGTAACACAATCGTAATAACTGCACAAGTAAATTGCTCAAATACCTGATTTCACCATACTACATTTCAAATACTGCACCGCAAATCTTCTCAAGTTGTGCATAATCCTCCGCACTTCCAAGCTCCACCGCTGAATGCATAGCCAGTATCGGTATTCCCATGTCTACAGCTCTGACTGGCAGATAAGATGAAGCTATAGGACCTAAAGTCTGTCCTCCTGCCATACCCGACCTGTTCACCTGACGCTGTATCTTTATCTCCTGATTTCTTGAAAGAGCCATGATGACCGCAGATGCCTCACTGTCTGACACGTATCTCTGACTTGCACTTGATTTGAGTGCCACTCCGCGCCCCATGACAATCTGATTTGTCGGATCACTCTTCTCTGAATAATTCGGATGGGTTGCGTGCGCCACATCAAGTGACAGCATGAATGCATCTCTCATAAGGCGTCTTCCTGCTCCAGCCTCAATATCCAAGCCTTCCATGATACGCTTTATTATCTCCGACAGAAGCACCGAATCTGCTCCCTGCTTTGATCTGCTGCCTATCTCCTCATTGTCAAACAATGCTATAACATTTGTATTATTGCCATTTGTCTCTCTGCACATGGTGTCAACAAGCGCTGACACGGAAGTTACATTGTCAAGTCTCGGAGAAGCTATCATATCCTTATCTGCCCCAACTATCTCCATTCCATCCATGTTATACAGGTATAGATCATAATCAAGAATATCGTTCTTCAAAAGCCCAAGGTCATCTGCCACATACTGTAATATATCTTTGTCCTTCACAGTCTGACCATCCAGACCATATACAGGTATGAGCTCCTTCTGCACATTCATTTTCTCCCCGGGTGCATCCTTTCTCAGATGCGGTGCAAGGCTTGGCACTATGCACATGGCACGCTCTGAATCATACAGATACGTCTTCGGCCTGAACGGATCCGTGGTCTGCGCCATGACCTTGCCCGCGATTCCAAGCGGTCTGTCAAACCATGTCTCCTTGATAAGTCCGCCGTACGGCTCTACATTCAGTGTCTGGTAGCCGCTTCTGTTCATATCCGGCTGAGTCTTTATCTTGAGCATAGGAAAATCTGTATGTGCAAGGCCGATATTCAGCCTGCCATACTCAGGCATCTCCCCTGCGGCAAACGCCACCATCATAGATGAGTATGGCTTCACATAATATCTTCCTCCGGCCGTGAGCTCCCAGCGTTCTCCCATATCAAGCTCCATGTAACCGTGATCCTGCAGCATGGCTTCACATTCCTTCACTACATGAAACTGTGTGACACCGGCG
>OCPT01001145.1_pt1 | contig 16431 bp, 10 predicted proteins | sample 1538741 | NCBI WGS metagenome assembly OCPT01 (sample SAMN04571723, study PRJEB22368) | human gut metagenome | biome: human gut; material: stool | host: Homo sapiens | place: Luxembourg | collected 2012-12-06 | reverse complement strand
GATTATCTTGGGCAAATAAGAAAATATTCGTAATTTTGCACCGATTTAAGTTAAATAGGTATTTCCATGCGTGCATATTAGTGAAAGAATGTATAAATGGAGGGGCGAAGTGTCGCCCTGAGTGCTTTCGGCTTTTACCAAACGAGAAAAAAATGAGAAAAAAATAATAATTATTAATTAGTAAACTTGAAACAAACAAGGATGAGAAGATTAACTCTTTTACTTGTCTCACTTGTATTGTTGTCTATCCAATCGGTCTTGGCGCAGAGTTTCAGCGTCAAGGGTACAGTCGTGTCTGCTGAAGACAACGAACCGATGATTGGTGTGACCATTATGCAAGAGGGAACATCAAATGGCGTAGTGACCGATATTGACGGTAACTATACCATCGAAATTAAGGGTGCTTCGAAGGCTACGCTTGCCTACTCTTATGTGGGTTGCGTTACGCAGAAGCACGTTGTGAAAGCGCAGACAAATACGCTCAACATCACCCTTGCTTCGGATTCCAAGATGATGGATGAAGTGGTTGTGGTGGCGTATGGCGTGAGAAAGAAGGGAACCATTGCGGGTTCCGTGTCTGCCGTAAAGTCTGAAAAGATAGAAAATGTGCCGGCGGCAAGCTTCGACCAAGCTTTGCAGGGACAGAGTACTGGTTTGCAGGTCATCTCTTCTTCGGGTGAACCTAGCAAGGCGGCTACCTTCCAGATCCGTGGTACCAACTCTATCAACTCCGGCAAGTCGCCACTCTTTATCCTCGACGGCGTGCCAATCTCAAGTTCTGATTTCAATACCTTGAGTCCTAACGACATCGAAAGTATCTCTGTATTGAAAGATGCCTCTTCTACCTCAATCTATGGTGCACGTGCTGCCAATGGTGTGGTTGTCATCACTTCCAAGCGAGGCTTGTCAATGGACCAGGCGAAGATTACGCTCCGTGCACAGTATGGATTCTCTGAGTTGGCACAGACCAACTGGAAAATGATGAATACCGACGAGCGTATACAGTTTGAAAAAGAAGTAGGTCTGGATACAGGTAAGGATTACAATCTCCTTTCAAGAGTAAACGTAAACTGGCTGGACGAGGTGTTCAACGACCGTGCTCCGCTGCAGAGCTACGAACTCTCTATCAACCGTGCTACCGACCGCTTGAACTACTATGTTTCTGGTGGTTTCTACGACCAGGACGGTATCGCACAGAATTCAACCTTCCGCCGTTACAACATCCGCACCAATGCTGATGTAAAGGCTAGCAAGTGGTTGAAGGTAGGTACCAACACCATGGCTGCCTATGAGGAGGCTCAGCAGGCTGACGATGGCAGCTATACTACCGTAACTCCTATCTCAGCATGCCGATTCATGCTGCCTTACTGGAATCCTTATGCCAAGGATGGAAGTCTGGCTTCACTTGCTGCAGGCAACTGGGCTGGAACCAGCGAGAACCCGATCGTTTACATGGGCTTGAATCCTATCAAGAACAAGAAATATAAGGTGCTCTCTACCATGTATGCTGAAATCTATCCGATAGAGAATCTGACTATCCGTACTCAGTTTGGTGCCGATTTCACCCATTCTACAGCGTTCCTCCAGTCGTTCCCAAGTCTCTCTTCTAACAACGGACAGGGTACTGCGGCACGCCAGAGCAGCGATGCCATCAACCTGACAGAGACCACTACGGCTAACTACCGTTTCACCCTGAACGATATCCATTCGTTCAACGTGATGCTGGGTCAGGAGGCTGTCAATTTCCACTCAGAGGGTTTCCAGGTATATTCCAAGGGTCAGACCAGCGATCTCCTGACCAACGTATCATCAGGTACACGTGCCAGCCGCTGGGCAGATTCATCTTCTGATTATTCCTACCTGTCATTCTTCATGCGTGGCGAGTACAACTATAAGGAGCTCTACTATGCCGACTTCTCTCTGCGTACTGATGCTTCTTCACGTTTCGGTAAGGATCATCGCTGGGGTACATTCTGGTCGCTCGGTTTCATGTACAACGTGAAGTCTACCGACTGGCTGAAGGATATGAAGTGGCTCAGCACAGCCCAGATTGCCGTAAGTACCGGTACATCGGGTAACTCTGAGATTCCTAACTATTATCACCTGGCTCTGGTATCGGGTGGTGCCAACTACGATAATACTGCCGGTTTCTCTCCATCACAGAGTGGTAACGAGGAATTGGGTTGGGAGTCAACATGGGCAAACAACTTCGCCCTCCGTTTGGGCTTCCTCGATAGAATCAACTTCAGTTTCGAGGCTTACTACAAGCGTACCTCTAATATGCTGATGCGCGTTCCTGAGTCTTACACCGTTACCGGTGAGGGCTATCGCTGGAAGAACGTAGGTGTGATGGCTAACAAGGGTATCGAGCTGAGCGCTGACGGTGATGTAATCCGCACACGCGACTTCACCTGGAATGTAAGTGCCAACGTATCTTACAACCAGAACCGATTGAAGGAACTCTATAACGGTGTAACCGAGTATGTAAACTCAACCACCGGTTTGAAGTATGTGGTAGGTCACTCAGTAAGCGAGTTCTTCCTGAACCGTTATGCCGGTGTGAACCCAGCGAATGGTGAGCAGCTCTGGTATGATAAGGATGGCAACGTGACCAACGAGTTCCGCGAGAGCGACAAGGTGATGACAGGCAAGACCTATGATGCACCTTGGATGGGCGGTTTCGGTACAAGCTTCCGTTGGAAGGGCTTGCAGCTTTCTGCCCAGTTCAGTTGGATTGGTACACGCTACGTGATCAACAACGACCGTTACTTCGAGGAGAGCGGTGTAACCTTCGGTACTGCTTACAACCAGTCAAACCGTCTGTTGTACGACCGTTGGAAGCAGCCTGGCGATATTACCGACATCCCACGTTGGGGCGAGGTAACCCAGCTCGACGACCGCTTCTTGGAGAATGCATCATTCCTCCGTCTGAAGAATCTCAGTCTGTCCTATTCATTGCCACAGAGTCTGTTGCGCAAGACCAACTTCTTCTCTATGGTCAGAATCTACGGTCAGGCACAGAACCTCTTCACCGTAACCGGTTTCAACGGTCTGGATCCTGAGGTTTCATCCAATATTTACCAGGCACAGTATCCAGCATCACGCCAGTTTACTCTGGGTGTTGAATTGCAATTCTAACCAAGAAAGGAGAAAAAAATGAATATCAAAAATATAAAGACATACATCCTGTCGGGAATCCTAGCCCTCTCGATGTCTTCCTGTCTTGATAAGTATCCTGAGGATTCTATCCGCATGGACCAGGCTATCAACACGGTGGGCGACATAGACAAGCTGGTGTACGGTATCTACGACAGTTTCAAGAGCAGCGCCCTCTATTCGGGCAATCTGACAATCCTGCCAGATCTGCAGGCAGACTTCGTGTACTGCGTGAAGGGCTACTCTAATGCCTATGGCGATATCTACCGTTGGAAAGATATCAAGGCTACCAACACCGACATCGAGGCGGTATATGCCGACCTTTATGGTGTTATCAACAATGCCAACTTCCTGCTCGATAATGTAGATAAGGTAAAGGCAAACACCAACAGTGATAAGGAACTCGACAAGTTGGAGCAGTGTGAGGGCGAGGCTTATTTTGCCCGTGCACTGGCTTACTCAGAACTGATCAAGTGCTTCTGCAAGGCTTACGATAGCGATGAGCAGGCTGCGAAGGAACTCGGCGTGGTACTCACAGAGCACTATTACGGCAATGAGCCACAGAAGAGAGCCACTCTGAAGGAATCATACGATTTCGTATTGAGAGACCTTGACAAGGCTGCCGAATATCTGAAGATAGACGAGGACTTCTCTGGAAGTCTCTACAACGAGATTTACTTCAACGAGTATACCTGTCATGCCTTGCGTGCGCGCGTATCCTTATATATGCACAAGTATGATGATGCCATCAAGTATGCATCTAAGGTAATCGGCAGTAAGTATTATACATTGGAGAAGGCTTCTTCCAACACCTATTCAAATCAGGTGAACGATTACAAGTATATCTGGACCTATGGTGATTCGCGTGAGGCTATCTGGAAGGTAGGCTTTACCGTGAACAGCTATGGCGGTGCACTGGGTACCATCTTCGATAACTACAACTATGTAACTTATCGTCCTGACTATGTGCCTGAGACATGGGTTATCAACTCATTCGACGCCAATGACCTCCGTGCTGCAGCCATCTTCACAACCCGTGTAACAGGTTATGAGCACGGTTTGCAGTGGCCTTTGCTGAGCAAGTATTTCGGCGATGCAGAATTCCTGAACAACAATATCCTGCATGTTCACCAGCCAATGGTATTCCGTCTGTCAGAGCAGTATCTGATACGTGCTGAGGCTTACGCCATGAAGGGGGACTATAGTAAGGCAGGTAAGGACATCTCTACCTTGCGTACAGCCCGCTACTCATCTTACGGTGGTAACACCTCGATGAGCGAGAGCAACGCCATGAAGATAATCGAGGCAGAGCGCGTGAAGGAACTCTATATGGAAGGCTTCCGTCTGAACGACCTCAAGCGCTGGCACAAGGGATTTGAGCGTAAGGCTGCCGACCAGCCTGCTGCCAACTTCGTGCAGAGCAGTCTGAAGGTTGAAAAGGATGACCCTCTCTTTGTCTGGCCAATTCCTCAGCATGAGCTTGAGGCACCAGGTTCTGAGATTCAGCCTAATGAAAGTAACAAATAAAATAAGGAGACGATCATGAAGAAAATAATGATGGGATGTTTGGCAGCCGTAGCTGCACTCATCGCTCTTGTGAGTTGTTCACAGGATTATACCACTTATGCTGGTCCAAGTCATATCATGTTCTCTGATACGCTCTATCAGTATGCTGTACAGGAAAGCAATGAGGTTTTCAATGTGCCTGTATCAGCAACCGAAAAAGCTGACTACGACCGCACCTTCGGCGTGGAGGTAGTAGACAAGCAGAGCAATGCCATCGAGGGTAAGCATTACCGCATCCTCAACAACACCGTTACAATCAAGGCGGGCGAGATGGTAGGAAATGTGAAGGTTCAGGGTATCTATGATAACATCGGCAAGACCGACTCGCTCGGCTTCACCCTGAAACTGGTGATTCCGGAGAAGTATAACTGGACAGAACTCTATAAGGACTATGCCCACGTGGTAATGCAGAAGTCTTGTCCTTTCGATATCCACAACTTCTCTGGCTGGTGCATGGTAACATCTACCTTCTACAGCAAGTATCTGAACAACGTAACCAACCGTCTGATCAAGACTGAGGTAGTGGAAGGCGAGGAGAATACCGTTCTCCTGAAGGATGTTTACTATAAGGGCTACAACCAGAAGTTGAAGTTCAATACCAAGAACATGCTTGAGCCAAAGGTAGAGATGGACGACCAGATAGCTGGTGAAACCGGCGAGGCGTTCGGTACCATCTATGGAGACGGCAAGTTGCGCATCAGCCAGCCTTCTCTCTATACCTCTTATTATAACACCTGCCAGAACTATGTATTGCAGTATGTCAACATGAGTGTTGACAACAAGGATGGTTCAACCTTCGGCAACGTAGGAACCTTCATCACCATGTATGAATGGATCAGCGATGCAGAGGCAGAGAAATTGAAAGAACAAGGATATTAATCGTAGAATAAAAAGAAAATGAAAACATTGATTTCAAAATATTGGCTCGTATTGATGGCGCTGGTATCAGTGACTCTGTTCACAGCTTGTTCCAGCGATGACGATGCCGTAACTCCTGTGTTCCCACAGGTACAGACTATCGGCGGTGCTGCTGGCACTGAGTTTGACTTCACCTTCGATGCCAACGAGAGCTGGAGCCTTTCTTCAGACAAAATCTGGTGTAAACTGGTGCAGGGCGAGAAAACAGACGCCTTCGTACTCAATGGTACTGCAGGCAAGCAGACCATCAAGGTTAAGATTACTGCTGATGATGCCAGCGATGATATGAGCGTGGCTCAGCTCTTCCTGAATATGGGTGGTCAGAAGGTTGCCATCGCTGAGGTTAAGCGTTCGGCTGCCGACCATATACTGACGGTTTACGATGCGGATGGCAATGATATCACCGAGACAGGTATCACTGTAGGTTACAATGTATACAACAAGTTTACTGTAAAGTCAAACTTCCGTTTTGCTGTTACCAATACTCCTGCTTGGGTAGACTTGGAAGGCGGCTTCCTGGTAGGTACACCTAACAAGGAAGTTGTAGGCGGTGTTTCCTTCAAGGAGGATCAGGGCGTAAGTGCTAAGTATGCCATAGCTAAGGACGGCAACTACACCATCACCTTTACTTCTGAGGATGGCAAGGCTGCTGTAACCATACCTGTTATCTATAATGGTATGACCACCAGCACCATGGATGTTACTTATCCAACCTCTTCACAGTGGGCAGTATGGAATGTATCTCTCGATGGTAAGGTGTTCACTCAGAATGGTTCTAGCCTGAATGGCGGTGATACAAACGCTTTCACCTTCTACAACTTCGTTCCTTTCACCCTCAAGACCTTGGGTGATGCTTATCAGCTGGTAGTCTTCGAGAACACGGAGAATGGTTTGTTCGAGGATGGAACTGGTGCTGTGAAGTTGCAGGGTGAGAAGGGTGACGTTAAGCTCACTATTGATGCCTTGAGCAGCGGAAGCCGTGAGTTCCTGGTTTATGCATTGCCACAGAGCGTTTACGCAACTTTCGAAAACGGTCTCGATGAAATGCTTGAGAACAACTTTACAACTGTGAAGAGCGATTACGACCGCTACTTCCTGATGGATGTTGTACAGAAGGAGGCCAACTCTTCTGCTGATGATCAGTCTGCAGCACCATCAATCTTGAAGATGAACTACTTGCCAGTAGAGTGCAAGAAGGATAAATCAAAGTATGGTTCTATCATATCAGGAACATTTGGCTACAATGGTGACGAAATATATGTCGCTCAGTCAGAAGCAGGAAGCTCTCTTACAGTTAATCCTAATATCAAGGATTGGGACCCTACCACTATGATGGAGACAGGCTATCTTACAGTTAAGGATTTCAACGGAAATGATGTTAACGCAGAGGCTTCACAAGACGAAAAGGAGAATTGGATATTCTTTGTACAAGTACCAGAAGCTACTCCGATGTTTATGGTATTTAAGGACAACGGAACTCCTGTAAAGGTTCTTGTTGTTGAATCTCCTGGTGAGGGAATGAGTAAGAAACATACTTCTATCAGAAAAATTAGAAAGTAATGAACAGAATGAAAATATTTTCAAAGGCACTCTTGTTGCTCTTGGTCTCTCTCCTGACCTTTGCAGCAACAAGTTGCTCGGATGATGAAACCGGAGGCTGGGACGGCACATACGGATATGTGCAGTTCAAGCTCAGCAAGAAAGTTTCTTCTAGAGCTACCCGTGCTACTGCCCTTGACAAACTTGAGAAACTGGATGATGCCAAGAAGATCAAGGTGGTCATGGAGCACAACGGTACAACTGTCTCTCAGACACTGGTGCTCAATTCTTATAATTCAGAGAATGCAGAGTATGGTCTGAGAAGTGAAAAACTGCAACTCGCTTCGGGTACTTACACCGTCATCGGTTTCTATCTCTATGATGCGGTAGACGAGGAGTTGCTGGCTTCTTCTGCCGGCGAAACATTCACTGTTGTAGGTGGCGGTCTGGAAGTACAGAACCTCATGGTGGAGACTGTGGAGCGTGGTAAGGTGAAGTTCAATCTCGTGAAGGAGTGGGAGAAGACCCGTGCCGGTGGTACTGAGTATCTCTTCTCTAACATCCGTCTCGTTGATGTCAGCGTAACCAACCTCTTTACCCGTGAGACCTATACCTTCCCTGAACTGAAGGTGAAATACAAGGAGGGAAGCAAGGAGAATCAGAATCCTGACAATGAGAACGATAAGTATATGGACACAGGTACTGCTTACTGCGATTCTACCGTATGGTTGCCTGCCGGTACTTATCAGGTTACCTCATATACCACCTATGGCAAGACTGGTGCGGTAAAGACCAAGTACGAAACCCAGCCTGTAAAGGGCGAGGCTTTCGTTATAGAGGACAATCAGCTCAATGATAAAGCTCAGGTGCCTATCCTCCTTTCCAAGACAAAGGAGTATATCAAGGACTATGAGGCTTTGAAGGCTATCTGGGAATCTCTCCATGGTAAGGAGTGGAGTTTCTATGGTGATGCTACCTTCAAGGGAGCTAACTGGAACTTCAACAAGGAACTCGATATGTGGGGCGAACAGCCGGGCGTAACGCTCAACAGCAACGGCCGTGTCATCGGTCTCATCATCGCTGGCTTCGGTGCAAAGGGAATCGTACCTGATGCCATCGGACAGCTGACAGAACTCCAGGTGCTCAACCTCGGTTCTCACGATGAGAAGATTGGTGCCAACATCTTCAATGATTATGATGCAAACAGTCTGACTGCAGCAAAGAAGAACAGCATGCGTCACGACTATGAGAATAAGTTCCTGAAGTATGACCCACGTGCCAACATGTCGGAGATGATTGTAAAAAGCTACAACTCTGATCCTAAGGTGGCACCGAAGAACAGAATCAAGAAGGACAGCCGCATCAACCTGAAGGATGCACAGATCGGTACATTGACCAACAAGATTACCGGTGTATCTAAGGCCATCTACCGTCTGACCAAGTTGCAGCAGTTCTATATCGGTAACTCTTCTATCACAGAAGATGGGGTTTGTGCGAAGTTCTACAATGCTGACGATCCTGTTTACGGTAAGTTTGCGCAGGAGTTTAAGGAAGAGGATTGGGACAAGATGGAAAACCTGACCGATATCGAACTTTACAACTGTCCGAAGATCAGTCGCATTCCAGACTTCTACTATAATCTCCCTAAATTGCAGGCGATGAACCTGGCACGATGCAAGGGTATCTCAGCCAACCAGTTGAGAAAAGACTGGACTCGCTTAGCTGAGGAGAAGACCGGTAAGACACTCCAGATTCTCTATATGAGTTACAACAACCTGGAGGAGTTCCCAGAGTATTCTGCATTGAAGAAGATGGTAAATCTCGGTCTGCTCGACCTGGCTTACAACAACATCAAGAAGGTACATCCGTTCGGTTCTGAGGTAGCACTTTCTTCACTCTATCTGAACAACAACCAGATTGAAGAGATTCCTGCTAATCTCTGTGCCTTTACAGATGATGTAGAGAGTCTGACCTTCGCTCATAACAAACTGAAGAAGATTCCGAATATCTTCGATGCAAGTTCGGTTCGCGAGATGGGTTCTGTAGACTTCTCTTACAACGAGATTACAGGTGTAGATAATAGTCATGGTACCTACAAGGGTATTAATGCAGCTTCAGTCAGTCTGTCAAACAATAAGATAGAGAAGTTCCCTTCAGAGCTGTTTACTGCCGGTTCGCCAATCACAACCATCGATTTGAGCGGCAACCAGATGCGTACCATCCCTAAGGGTTCCATCAAGGGCAAGAAGGCTTATCTGCTGCAGGTTATTGACCTCCGATTCAACAAGTTGACATCCCTCTCTGATGACTTCCGCTCAACCACATTGCCATACATTACCAATATGGACTTGAGCTACAACTGCTTCACCGAGGTGCCAACCCAGCCATTGAACAGTGCCGTGCTCCGTGCCTTTGCCATCAACCACCAGCGTGATGAGAAGTTCCAGCGTTGCCTGCGTACATGGCCTACAGGAATCACAACCTGTCCGAGCCTGATCCAGTTCCAGATTGGTTCCAACGATATCCGTAAGGTAGAAGAGACACTGACCTCTCACCTTTATATCCTGAATATCGCAGACAACCCTAACATCTCTATCGATGTAACCAGCGTCTGCCCATACATCAAGGCAGGTATGTATAAGCTGTTCTACGACAAGAATCAGGACATCCGCGGTTGCGATGCTTTGGATCTCGAAAATTAAACCCTATAAGAAAGTAGTAATATGAAATATATGAATAAACTGACATTAGGTATCGTTCTCGCTGCCGGGCTTTTCACAGCCTGCAGCGATAAGGATGATGTCGATATCCCAGGAGGACTGGCGCTCGATAAAGAGGAGATAGCCATAGGCCCTCAGGGTGGAACAGAGCAGATTGCCATCGCTGCCTCACAGGACTGGGTGGCAAATACCTCTGAGCCTTGGCTGATGCTTTCGCCTGCCAACGGCGTGGGTTCTGTTGAGGGTACCATCAAGGTGGATTCTACTCTTTCCAACACGCTCCGCAGCACAGAACTCAGTTTCCAGGGTGCAAACGGACAGAGTCGCAAGCTTACCATCACCCAGTTCGGTTATGGCAAGCAGATCTTCCTGAAGGATCCTGTTGTAGAAATCGAAAACTCCGGTTCTTACGATAAACGTGCTTTCGAGAGTCTGATTTCTGCCAACGTGGAATGCAAGATTGGTAAGATTGAGTATTCTTTCGAGGGTGATATGACTGATGCCGAGAAGGTAGAGAACGAGAGCGAGCGTGAGGGCTGGCTCCTGAACAGCAAGGATGAAGGTAATCTGACAGGTACCAATCTCGGAATCGTACTTGATAGAAAGGCGCGTCCTCGCAGCGTGAAGTTCAAGTTCCGCTGGGCGATGAACGTGGTTCCTGCCGTTCGTGTGGCTAAGGTTCATCTCGTGCCAGTCAAGGATGAAGACCAGCTGGTAGATGCGGATGGTAAACCTACAGATGATGTTATTCTGACCGTTCGTCAGAAGGCAGCACCAAAGATTGAGGACAACCGTGCCGGTGACTCTCTCTCTGTCATCATGATCAACCAGAAACTGGGTAGCATTGCTACCTTCGATTCCAGCGATAACATGCGCAACTGGAGCGGCGTAACGCTCTGGGAAGCTACTGATGATTTCGTGAAGACTCATCCTGAGGCTTTAGGACGTGTACGTTCTGTCAAGTTCAGCATGTTCAACCTCAAGAGTGGTGAAACTCTTCCTAAGGAAGTGGGCAATCTCAAGTTCCTGGAGTCATTCTCTGTTGCAGCCAACGAGAACAACCAGATTCGCGAGGTAGAGCTCGGTGATGAAATCTGCTCACTGAAGTATCTGAAGAATCTTACCGTTCAGGCTTATGGTCTGACTCATCTGCCTGCTAGCTTTGTTAATCTGGGCAAGAGCCTTGAAACGCTCAACCTGGTAAGTAACAACTTCAACAAGTTGTCGGATATCACCAATATCGTCAACGAGAAGAACTTCCATAAGTTGCGTAACCTCATTCTCTATGCACAGCGCCGTACGGATGTTGTCACCAACATCGCTTCGCTGGGAGAAAAGAACGCATCAGGCGTCTATGTTTATAATAACTATCCTATTGGACTGTATGGTAAGGTAAATGACGGATCCGCAGACCGCCAGGCGCTTCTCAAGCTCCTGACATGGGATAAGTTGAATACACTGGAGTTGTCTTACTGCTTCCTGGAGGGTGAACTTCCTACCGATGAAGAGATGGATGCAGCTTTGGAGGCTGCTGGCAAGGCTACCCGTTACAGCAGGGCAGACTTCTCTACCAATAAGGCTGATTATCTCGACAAACTGGTAGGTGATACCTGTAAATGGTTGCTCTCTGGCTGGGATAATCCAGTAACCTGCAAGCACAAGGATGGTTCTGTAGTTTATGAGGATGTTTATCCTCTTCAGGTGCCACGTGTATTGCCTAACTGTCGTCAGTTGTCGCTCAACCTTAACTTCCTGACAGGTGCGGTGCCAAAGTGGATTCTTTATCATCCACATCTGGTAGAATGGACTCCTTCTATCATGATCTTCAACCAGCAGCCTAAGGGTAAGAACAGCGATGGCGCTGCCGTTGGTTTCTCTAATATGACAGAGGATAGCTTCAGTTTCGATTACTTCTACGGAACCAGCGACCCAGGCAGCAAGTGGGAGGTTCCGGGTGTAGCTTATCCGCTCTACTACCGCACATACGTGGCAGCAGGCGATATTAATGAAGCTGCGCTGATGGCTAAGTACAGGAGAACTAAGAAAAAGTAAGATAAACATAAAAACAATATAGAAGCAAACAATGAAGAAAAAGTTTTTCTATATAGCAATGGTCGCATTGGCATTGACGGGCTGTTCTGACAGCCTGTCAACCATCGGCTCTTCTGACGGCAATTCAGAAATCACCATCCCTGCAGATGCTGAGGCGGGTGAACTGCTGATTAAGTTCAGTCCGGAAATGAGCGATATCCTCGACCAGGCACAACTGAGCAAGACCCGCGCCGGAAAGGCTACCCGTTCGGGTATTCCTTCTACCGACGAGGTGCTCGACATCCTGGGAAGCTACAGCTTCGAGCGTGTGTTCCCGGTTGATGCAAATACTGAGGCAAGAACCCGCGAGGCGGGACTCCACCTCTGGTATACGGTGAAGTTTAATAAGGGAACCGACCTGAAGGCGGCTGCCGAGCGCCTGAAGCAGTTGGGCGAAATCTCAAAGGTTCAGACCAACGGTCGCATCAAACGTGCTTACAAGACAGACAGCAAGCGCATCTATCTCAGCGATAAGGCACTTCAGCAGAAGTCTACCCGTGGTGCTGCCGATGACTTCCCTAATGACCCAGGCTTTGCTAGCCAGTGGCACTACCGTAACCTGGGCGAGGGCAACTATGATTTTGAGAACCTCAACAATAATCACGTGGGTGCTAAGGCTGGATGTGATGTGAATGCACTTGAGGCATGGAAGACCTGTACAGGCGATCCTTCTATCATCGTGGCTATTCTCGATGAGGGCGTGATGTATACGCACCCTGATCTGGCAGCCAACATGTGGTGCAACCCGGGTGAGACTACTCAGGGTGCCAAGACTGACGGCGACGGAAACGGTTATGAGGGCGACCTTCATGGTTACAACTTCGTTACTGAGAGCGGCGATATTACCTGGACTGATGCCAATGACACCGGTCATGGTACTCACGTAGCTGGTACCATTGCAGCCGTAAATAATAATGGTATCGGTGTATCTGGTGTTGCCGGTGGTGACGGAACTCCTAACTCTGGTGTCAAGATTATGTCTTGCCAGGTATTCTCCGGTCAGAACAGTGTAACCTTGGCAGGCGAGGCGAGAGCCATCAAGTATGCTGCCGATAATGGTGCAGTCATCCTGCAGTGCAGTTGGGGTTACAACTCTTCAGAGTCTAGCATCATCAACGGTTATACTCCGGGTCCTGCTACCGAGAAAGAATGGGCTGAGACCTATCCGCTGGAGAAGGAAGCGCTGGATTACTTCATCAACAATGCCGGTTCGCCTAATGGTGTCATCGACGGTGGTATTCCAGTCTTCGCAGCCGGTAACGAGTATGCTGGCAATCCTGCTTTCCCAGGTGCTTACTCTAAGTGCGTCAGCGTATCTTCATTAGCTGCCGACTTTACTCCAGCCTGCTACACCGATTTCGGTTCGCTCGTAACCCTGAGCGCTCCTGGTGGCGACTTGGAATATTACAGCAAGATTGGCGAGCAGGAAGATGAATACTGGGCAGAGACGACAACCGAGCAGAAAGGTGCTGTGCTCTCTACGATGATCCAGAACGGTAAGCCTGCTTACGGCTACATGGAGGGAACCTCTATGGCTTGTCCTCACGTTTCGGGTGTGGCTGCCTTGGGTCTCGCTTATGCTGCCAAGACGAACCGTCATTATCGTGCTGCCGACTTCGTAGCCCTGATGAAGAAGTCTGTGAAGGAATTGGATAGTCATTATCAGAATGGTGCAACCAAGACCTACTATATGAATCATACTACCGTAGGTGCTTCGCCAGAGATTGTACAGCTCTCTAAGTACATCGGCAAGATGGGTGCTGGTCTGATTGATGCAGTTCAGCTCTTGAATAACATCAAGAACAAGAAACTCAGTTCTGATATGAAGTTGCCTAACGTGTATGTGGGCATCGAGAAGACTGTTTCTCTCAACCTCGCTGCATATTTCGCAGGTCGGACAGAGGGATTCTCTTGCTCTGTAGCGAATGGCAGCGTAGCTTCTGCTTCGGTAGATGGCAAGACGCTCATCGTGAAGGGACTCGCTGCCGGAAGCACATCGCTCACCGTAACAGCTGCCAATGGTACCATCCAGACTGTAGTTGTGACCGTTAGAAAAAGTGCCGGTAATAATGGTTGGATGTAATTGGATGTAATATGAAGATATTTGCTTTTCTATCGCTTTTCTTCCTGGCTTTGCCTGTTACAGTGAATGCGCAGGAGGAACTGCTGAAGTTTGAGCATCCGCTTATCGATGCAGGTACAATGACCGAGGACGATGCGCCTCGCACCTTCACCTTCGTAGGTAAGAATGTGAGCAAGAAGATACTGCACATCACACAGGTGAGAACCACCTGTGGATGTACCAGTTCTTATGTCAAGGGCGATGTGATGAAGCCTGGCGATACTTGTCAGGTGCAGCTCACCTTCACGCCTAACCGCTATCCGGGCACCATCAATACGGGTGCTTATCTCTATCTGAAAGAGGTAGAGGGACAGCCTGCCGTTAAGCTTGCCTTAACGGGAAAGGTGCTGCCGGGTGCTGATCAGTGGGCACGCTATCCGCACAAGATGGGCGTACTCAGACTGAAACAGGCGAAGGCAAGTATCACAGAGGTAAAGCCGGGCACAGAGCCTGAGGCACGTATCCTCTGCGGAAACAGCGGCGACAAGCCGCTCCGTATATCCAGCCTCCTTCTTCCTCCTTATGCCCGTCTTACGACAGAGCCTGAGGTGATAGAACCGGGTGATGAGGCTGACCTCGTCATCACCATCATAGCCGATAAGATTCCGGCTACGATGCCCGAATCCTTCACCTTCCCTGTTATTCTGGAGGGCTTGGACGCCCGTCCGTCTGACAGAACGATACAGGTCGTTGTAAAGTTAGAAAGGTAAAAGGGTAAAAAAGTAAAAAAGAAAAAAATACCAAGACAATGAAATATTTGAAAAAACTCTTCACCCTCCTGGTGATTGCTTTGTTTGCCTGCGGCTTTGCAGCCTGCAGCAGCGATGATGAAGAACCGGAGGAGCCTTCTCTGGAAGTTACACCTGCCAATCTTCATGGCACATGGGAGTTGGCTGAGTGGAACGGTGAACCTCTTGCTGAGGGCACATACTGCTACATCGTTTTCAACCGCAAGGACCTGACTTTCGAGATGTATCAGAAGTTTGACAGTATGTATGGTCGCCATATCACCGGTTCGTTCGCTATCGAGAACGATCCATACCAGGGTTACATCATCAGCGGAAGCTATGATAACGGTAAGGGCGACTGGTACCAGAGTTATCTCGTAACCCGCCTCCTGGCTTCCGGTTCCATGATATGGACCGCCAAGGATGATGTTACCGACATCAGCCGCTACAAGCGTTGCAATGAGGTACCTGCCGAGATACTCAAGGAATGTAAAGATCTCACTGAAGAATAAAAAAAAGAGCGAATTATCTGCAAATTCTGCGGATTATTCGCTCTTTTTTTGTATCTTTGCCCTCAAACTTATCATCGGGTTCAAAGTTTAAGGATATGATATTAACGATTACAGGTTCAGACAGCACCGGAGGCTCTGGTGTGCAGGCGGACATCAGGACGATTGCCGAGTTGGGCGGTTATGCTGTTTCGGCAATAACCAGTATCACTGTGCAGAATACGCTCGGTATTCAGGAGTTCTTCGATATTCCTGCCGAGATTGTTTCGGGGCAGATAGAGGCTATCATGAACGATATGCAGCCTGATATAGTGAAGATTGGTATGATACGCAGGGTGGAGACGCTGAATGTGGTCATCGATGCGTTGACCAAGTACCGTCCTGCCCATATCATCTATGCCCCTGCCATCTGGTCGAGCCAGGGCGATGCGCTGATGACGGAAGATGTGGTGAGCCAGATCAAATACCGCCTGCTGCCGCTCTGTTCTGTCGTCGTGTCACGCAAGAAGGAGAGCGACATCATTCTGCAGAATTCCAAGCTGCTGAGCCTTGCCGAGAAGCAGGGACTCCGGATCTATCGCCTCGACAATGCCAATTCGCATGGTCTCATCAACCGTTTCTCTTCAGCTCTTGCCGTTTATCTGAATCAGGGCAAGAAGATGGAGGAGGCGTTGGCGATGGCGCAGGATTTCATCAATGTAGAACTCGTGCGCCAGAGCAATCTGCAGGGCAGGAGTTCCGAGCTTTACAACCAGTTTATCTCGCAGGTTAATAACTTCTGCCGTACTTACAGCGATGTTCATTTCTATGCCGACCAGCTGAATGTGAGTGGCCGTTATCTGGCTCAGGTTACCCGCCGCATCTCCGGCAAGACCCCGAAGGCAATCATCGATGAATACATCGTGAAGGAGATAGAGCGCGAGCTCTCTACCACTACGCATACGGTTCAGGAGATAGCCAATACCTTCGGTTTCTCATCCCAGGCTCATCTCACCAAGTTTTTCAAGAAGATGAGAGGGGTTACGCCTTCTGCTTTCAGGCAACCAAAACCTGTTGATTAAAATGAGTCCAGCCAATTAAGG
>OCPT01001144.1_pt1 | contig 16435 bp, 14 predicted proteins | sample 1538741 | NCBI WGS metagenome assembly OCPT01 (sample SAMN04571723, study PRJEB22368) | human gut metagenome | biome: human gut; material: stool | host: Homo sapiens | place: Luxembourg | collected 2012-12-06 | reverse complement strand
TCGACAAGGATGTATGTCCTGAGACAAGATGGGTAGAGGGAAGTAACTATGTGGATGTCAACTTCAAGATAGATGAGAGAACAAACAGAGTCATCGCCATGGGTGCACTTGACAATCTCGTAAAGGGAGCAGCAGGTCAGGCTGTGCAGAACATGAACATCATGTTTGGATTTGACGAGGCTGAGGGCCTTCGCATGGCTCCTGTTTTTCCATAAACATCAGGTTTGAAGTATTTGCCTCGAAATAGACACTTGGAAATAAGGTGGTAGGATGAAGATAATTCCGGGAGGCGTGACAGCCCCTGCGGGCTTTAGGGCAGCGGGACTACATGTTGGAATAAGAAGAAATAAACTGAAAAAAGACATGGCACTTCTGGTGAGTGATGTTCCGGCTAATGTAGCGGGAGCATTTACACAGAACATGGTTCAGGCGGCACCGGTCATATACGACAGGCGGCTTTGCCAGAATGTGGGAATGTGTCAGGCGTTGGTGGTAAACAGCGGTGTGGCAAATACCTGTACTGGCGAACAGGGAATCCACGATGCTGAGGCCATGGCGGCCCATGTAGGTAAGAGCCTTGGCATAGATCCAAGTACGGTTGCGGTGGCTTCTACAGGAGTCATAGGAATGAGACTTCCGATGGATGTCATACAGAGCGGTATAGATATGCTGGTGCCGGAGCTTTCATATTCTATAGATGCCGGAGTGGATGCCGCGGAGGCGATCAAGACGACTGATATCTATAAGAAGGAGATAGCCGTAACTTTAGAGATCAAGGGGCAGCAGGTCACCATCGGAGGTATGTGTAAGGGATCAGGAATGATCAATCCTAACCTGGGAACCGTACTCAGCTTTATCACGACAGACCTGAATATCAGTTCAGAGTTGCTGGGCAAGGTGCTTAAGGCTGACGTGGTCGATACATACAATATGGTGTCAGTGGACGGAGATATGTCCACCAACGACACTGTCATGATATTTGCAAATGGCATGGCGGGCAACGAGGAACTGCTGGAGACCGATGACGACTTTCTTGCATTTGTCGAGGCAATAAGATATATCAACCGCGCATTTGTCAGGGCGATAGCCTCGGACGGCGAGGGTGCTACCAAGATGTTTCAGGTGGATGTGTCGGGCATGCCGGATAAGGATACTGCAAGACATCTGGCAAAGGCGATAGTGGCCTCCAATCTTGTAAAGTGTGCCATGTACGGAGCTGATGCCAACTGGGGCAGAATAGTGTGCGCCATGGGACAGAGCGGCGTGAAGTTTGATCCATACAGGGTGGATATAGAGATAGCCAGTGTGGCAGGACATCTTGAGATCGTAAAGCATGGAGTGACAACTGATTACGATGAGAAGGAAGCAAGTCACATACTCTCAGAGAAGCAGATAAAGCTCAAGGCGCATATGAATATGGGGGATGAGATGGCCACAGCGTGGGGGTGCGATCTCACATATGACTATATCAAGATAAATGCGGATTATAGAAAGTAAAATTCAGTGAGATAAGCAATATAAAAATGGAAGCAGGTTATAAGATAAAACATATTGCGTAAATTTAAAAATAGATTCTAGTCAATAAATCAAATAAGACTAAATTGGGACGATGAGTTAATCGTTGACATTGATCAGGCTGGAAGATAAAGTTAAAGGCAAAAGACAGATAAACCTAAGGTAGATAAAACGAAGATATATAAAATAGAAGAAAGAAGGACAGAAAAATGGTTATAGGTGATTACACAGTAGATCAGGTAATTGAGAAGGCACAGACACTGATAGAGGCTATGCCATATATCAAGAAATTCCAGGGCAAGACAGTGGTTGTAAAGTACGGCGGAAGCGCTATGCTTGACGAGAATCTCAAGTACAACGTTATCAAGGACGTTGCCATGCTGAAGCTTGTCGGCATGAAGCCGGTCATCGTACACGGTGGCGGCAAGGAGATCAGCAAATGGGTAGAGAAGGTCGGCAAGGAGGCAGAATTTATCAACGGTCTCCGTGTTACAGATGCAGAGACGATGGAGATCGCAGAGATGGTTCTCGGCAAGGTCAACAAGAGTCTTGTAAGTCTCATGCAGAAGATCGGACTTAAGGCAGTCGGAATCAGCGGCAAGGACGGCGGAATGTTCACAGTCAAGAAGAAGTTCCCTGGTGGCAAGGATATAGGTTATGTGGGAGAGATAACAAATGTTGACACATCCATCCTTACATCACTTATCGAGGATGATTTCATCCCGGTTATCGCACCTATAGGAGTGGATGAGAACTACGAGGATTACAACATCAATGCGGACGATGCTGCTTGTGCAGTAGCAACAGCTCTTGAGGCTGAGAAGCTTGTATTCCTCACAGATATCGAGGGAGTATTTATTGATCCAACAGACAAGTCAACACTTATCTCAGAGATGGATATACACGAGGCAAAGGACATCATAGAGAAGGGCGTTGTCGGCGGTGGTATGCTTCCAAAGCTTAACAACTGTATCGCAGCCATGGAAAATGGAGTTTCAAGAGTGCATATACTTGATGGCCGTCTCCAGCACTGCCTGCTTCTTGAGTTCTTCACCCAGAAGGGTATCGGAACTGCTATCCTCAAGGAGCCTTTATTCTAGGATGCATGGCAGAATATAACAAAGCTTCAAATAATAAAATAGTAAATTATAAAACAGTATATATGACCATGGTGGACAGCCATCTGTAAGGATGGAAGATTACCGGTCATGTATGCTGTTTTTTTATGTCTGATCTGAATCGGGGAGTTTATAAAAATGTTACATTTTTATGTATTGTAAAAAGTATCAATGAATAAGGGATAAAAGGGCTCTTTTGTGAAAAAAGTAACAAAAATGAAATAAAATAGAAATATATTGTTGTAAATTCAGAGGTGTTTAGATACAATAAACCTGTGTAATTCTGTGCTGACACAGGAGGTGTCGCACGATGAAGAAAATAATTAAAAATTTAGCATATTTATGCGTGCTGACAATGACATTATTGTGTTCCGGCTGTGGAGAAGAACAGGTAACTATATCCGGTAATTCAGAAGAGAATGTTACGGAGAAAGCTTCGCAGCAAGGCGCGGAAGAAGCCGGAGCAGACGAGAGTCTAACGATACATTCAGAAACTCCAGAATACATAACAGTTTTTGTATGCGGAGCAGTGAAGAATGAGGGCGTATATGAGCTCGAAGCCGGATCCAGGGCGAATGATGGCCTTGAGGCGGCGGGAGGATTCTCCGATGACGCAGATACCGTTGCGGTGAATCTTGCAGATGTGCTTGAGGATGGTCAGAAGCTGTACTTTCCTGTCGGAGGTGAACAGCTTCCGGATGAGAGCGAAGCCGGGACAGATGCGTCGGAACAGAGACTGGTCAACATCAACAGTGCAGATGCTGCGGAACTTATGACGTTACCGGGAATAGGCGAGACGAAGGCCTCGCAGATTGTTGAGTACAGACGGAAGAATGGAGCATTTGCCTGCAAAGATGACCTTAAGAATGTCAGCGGCATAGGAGACAGTATATATGAGAAACTGGAGACATATATATCGACAGAGTAAATGAGTCTCGGGGTAGAAAGGATGTTAAGATGAAGAAAGTTCTTGTTGTGGATGATGAGAAGTTGATCGTTAAGGGGCTGAAGTTCAGCCTGGAACAGGACGATATGGAAGTGGATACAGCCTACGATGGCGGTGAAGCTATAGAGAAGATAAAGGCAAATGATTACGATATAGTTCTGCTGGATATAATGATACCTGTATACACAGGAATAGAGGTTTGCCAGATGGTCAGAGAGTTTTCCAATGTTCCTATTATCATGCTCACTGCAAAGGGTGAGGACATGGATAAGATCATGGGACTCGAGTATGGTGCAGATGACTATATAACAAAGCCATTTAATATTCTTGAGGTGAAGGCCAGGATCAAGGCTATACTTAGAAGAAGCAACCGCAAGCAGGCACCTGCAAAACCGTCAAATGTAATGGAGATCAACGGAATGAAGGTTGAGCTTGACAGCAGACGTGTATTTGTCGGTGGTAAGGAGCTTAATTTGACAGCCAAAGAGTTTGACCTTCTTGAGCTGCTCATGGCGCATCCAAACAAGGTATATTCAAGAAATGAACTCCTGAATACGATCTGGGGAGATTCCTACCCGGGAGATGCGAGAACAGTTGATGTGCATGTTAGAAGACTTCGTGAGAAGATAGAAGCTAATCCGGGTGAGCCGGTATACATTCATACAAAATGGGGAGTAGGATATTTCTTCAAGGGCTGATATGAAAAAAAAGAAACGTGCAACAGTTGAAACAGAAAAAATTGAAGAGAAGAATACCGCCCAGGAGAGATCCAGAGTCAGTATCAGAGTGGGGCAGAGAACGATCATATCGCTTATAGTGGCAGTCAGTGTGGCAGTGATCGCCTATGCAGCACTGTGGATACTGGCGGGCACTGTGAATTCGAAGAGTGAGAGAAATCTTGACAGACACGCACAGGAGTGTGCAGAATACATTGCCCATATAGTGAATGAACACAAGGCGGAGGATGATATAGGGAGAGCCGTGGACGAGATAAAGACCATGGCTTATTCTCTCTCTGCCCGTATAGTTATAGTGGATACTGATTACAAGGTCGTGGTGGACTCCTATGGAAAAGACACCGGAAGATATCTGGTGGATGAGAACGTGTTCAGCGTAATGAAGGGGCAGCAGAAGTATATATCAGAGACAGAGGAAAATGTGTACAGACGCATAGTTCCAGTGATCAACAGTGAGGGCTATACAGATGCGGTGGCACTGATATCTCTTGAGACCGATGCTCTCGAGAACCTGTCAATATATATGAAGAGAAATGCAACTTATCTGTTTGCGATATCGTTGATACTTGGATTGATAGCTGCTTATTTTGCGGCTAAGTTATCAGTCAGGGATGTGAACCATGTCAGAAACGAGATAGAGGGAATGAAAGGCGGCAGCCTTGAACCGATGAGCGTGGACGGTATGTTCAGGGAGACACAGGAGCTGACAAAGGATATAAACGATATATTCAACAAGGCACAGCTTCTTGAGGAGTCCCGTCAGGAATTCGTGTCAAATGTCTCACATGAGTTAAAGACACCGATAACATCCATGAAGGTTCTGTCAGAGTCGCTGCTCACCCAGAGTGATGTGCCGGCGGAGATGTACAGAGAATTCATGGAGGATATAGTTCAGGAGATAGACAGGGAGGCAGAGATCATAAGTGATCTGCTTACACTCGTTAAGACTGACAAAGGCCCTGACAGCCTGAATAAAGAGCCTGTGGATATGAATGAATTTATGGATCTCATACTCAAGAGACTTAAGCCTCTGGCGGAGAAGAGAAGTATACAGCTTTCATTTGAGAGCTTTGGAGACATAAAGGCAGAGATAGACAAGGTGAAGTTTACTCTTGCGATCTCGAATCTGATAGAGAATGGAATAAAGTATAACGTTGATGGCGGTTGGATAAAGGTTTCGCTCAATTCAGACCACAGGAACTTCTATATCAAGGTAGCAGACTCCGGTGTAGGAATACCGGAGGATTGCATAAATCATATTTTTGAGAGATTCTACAGAGTAGACAAGGCGAGAAGTCGAGACACTGGTGGAACCGGTCTGGGACTAGCCATCACGAAGAATATAATTATCATGCACAAAGGAACTATAAATGTGTATAGTGAACCGGGAAAAGGAACTACATTTACGGTAAAGGTTCCATTACAGGCTCACGAGTAAGGGATTAATATGACGATGAAAAAAAGAATTATGCTCACTGCCGTGGTCATGGCTGCAGTGGTGATTCTTGTGGCGTGTGGAAGCGACAGCAAGAATGGCAGAAAGAAAAATCCAGCAGACAATTCAGATGAAAATCTGACTCTGTACTACGCAAACTCAACGTGGACTGATCTGTTCCCGGAGGTTTTCACCCGAGACCAGCTCGTCACGACGGAGAATCTTATCGACACTGTGATGAACGCATTGATGGACAGTGGGGAAATGACGGATAAACAGGTTCCGGTTCCCCAGGGCGTTACGTACCAGAGATATACATATGACGGTCAGGCGACGATCAATCTTATGTTCAACGTTGACTGGGAGGCCACTGACACATATGAGATGGTGCTAAGCAAGGCGGCATTTGTGAGAACTCTGACACAGATCGAATCGGTGAAGAAGGTTGTGTATGAATACACTGACATTGCAAATGAGAACAGTATCGTGCGTGAGGAGCTCACAAATGATTCATTTTCAGATATGGACAACTTCATGAATCCACATGAAGAGTACAACATATATATGCCGGACAGCACAGGACAGAAGCTGGTTCAGAAGACCATAGATCTGGACAGATCAGCGCCTGAATCACTGGAGGAACAGATGGTTGCAGGACTGAGAATGAGTTACGATGGAACAGTTGTACCGCTCAATGAGAAAACTGTGGTTAAGAGTGTCACTGTGGATGATGCTGACGATGTGTGTACGATAACATTTAATGAGAGCTTTGCGGATGGAACAGCAGGTGTGGACGATGAGATACTTGTGTATTCTGTTGTGGATTCCCTCATGGAGCTTGAAGATGTCAAGAGTGTACAGATAAATGTGGATAATACAAATAACAGATTGAACAACATCGATCTCAGCAGGAAATTTACTGCTGATTATTCAAAGCTTGAGATATAAACAGAAGTTTGAACAAAACAGGAGGATACGAATATAAAGAGACCATTATTCTGGATAGCAGTATGCTTTGCGCTTGGAGAGGCGTATAAAGAGGCGGCTGACAGTTCAGTGCTTATAATTGGTCTGATCATATTGGCTGCACCGGTATTGTCGGTTTACATGGACAAAGCCGGTACAGCCATGTTTTTTTATAGTGGCAAAGCTCATGGTGATAAAGACAGAAAGAACAGGATCGTCAGATGCGTTCTGAGTATGATGATATTTGGAATGATCTCTTTGACCGGTTATATGAATGGTTGTGCTATGTCGAAGCAGGAGAGACTCGCAGAAGAGCTCGATGGGCAGCAGCCGGGCGGTATAGAAGGAAAGGTGTACGAGATCAGGCAGTCCGGCGATGAATGGCGGGTATATGTGTATGCGGAATGGATAACATTTGGCGGAGGCGACTCAGAAGAAACTGTGGAATACCGGGGAAGATCAAAGGTATTGCTGTACATGGAAGACGTGGGAAGCCTGAAGACCGGAATGAAGCTGACCTTAAGCTGCAGTCTGTCAAGGCCGGACTCTGCAGATAATCCGGGCGAATTCGATGCGCGGGAATATTATTCGCACAAGGGAATATATATAGTAGGAAAGGATATCTCCATTCTGGAGTGTGGAGAGGACTACAGCCGTATAGGAGACATTCTGTTCAGGCTGCGTATAAAGTCCGGGGAGATCACAGACAGTGTGTTTGGAGAGACTGATGGCTCGGTGATAAAGGCAATGCTACTGGGGGATAAGAGCGGCATTGACAGGGATACGAAGAAGCTGTTTCAGATGAATGGAATAGCTCATATTCTGGCGATATCCGGTGTTAAGACTCTAAAGTTGGATATCCCCCTAGTGCCTAAAACCCGCACAAATTGGGCATTTGTGCCTCTACATATCGCTATAATTTATATTCTAAAACTGTGCTTAGACGAGGAAATTGTTCCCCGTTGTCGCTTCCCTTGTTCAAGGGGGTATCTCACAAATTGTATAAATTGGCAAAAGGAGAAATAATTCAGCGTAAGTTTAATCTTATGGCAGAAGTCTAAAAAATGGCAAAAGGAGAAGATGAATATGGCATATAAAAAATATAGAGAAATGAAAGTTTACGAAGCAAGCGGATACCAGTACAAAAGGACACCAAGCATTGTACTTAAGGGACAGTGGCTCTCAGAGTTGGGGTTTGACATCGGAGAGCAGATTGAAGTGAAGTGTGAAGATGGAAGATTGATTATTACAAAGGCAAATGAAATATGGGACATAAATTAACATACAAATGGATAAAATAGATTTTGGAGAATTGAGGAGAGGGGATGGATGCAGAAAAAGCTGACCATAAGAATGATCAGCTTTGCATCATATCTTTCGGAAGAAATCTTCGTCAATTGTATAAGTCGTTATTGGATGTACTCCGATTTCGTATTCAGTGAGTTTATTGATGAATTCTTCGCCATCTAAAAGGTCAATCTGCTGTTTGCCTGGGCTGCAGGCTTCCTCACGTGCAGCTTTTGAAAATGTGCCAGTGGTAATAAAAAGACCTTTTTCAATATTAGTTGTAAGAGAACCACGGAAATCTCTAATATCAGGAGCACCAACAACACCGCTGTATCGTTTGCATTGGAAAGCAACATTAAAACTGAAGATGCCGTTGATTTTCAGTTTTCCAGTTCCGTCAATTCCACCATCACCAGATTTTTTTGTAACTTCTACTTGTGAGAATCCGCATTCACGAAGTACTCTTTGGGTTAGTCTTTCAAAACCATATGGATCCATTGTTTGTAGAATATCAGCAAGCTTTTCCTTCCAAGGTTTAATTTCATCTGGAAATTCCTCGTCATCGTTGCCTGGGTCATCGTCTCCTGGAAGTTCTGGCGTTTCCTCTTTAGTGGAAGATGAAGCAGCCTTGTTTCGGCGTTCTGTGTTTTTCTTTACGATGGCAGATACGATTTTTTTCTCATCAAGAACCTCTATACCAACGAAGTCAGGGGTAATAGACCATACGGAACGAGCACTGTTATGGATAACGCCATATTTTGAAAGATATGTTCTTGCCCATGCCAGCTGGTAGGATAATTCGCTCTGGTTAACTTTTCCCATATGTGTGATGTCTGCTACTTCATCTGGGATGTTCAGATCTTTTATAACTTGGTTTAGAATCTCATCGTTGGTTCCTGAACCACCAAGCTCTTTTAATGCGACAAAAGTTGGCATTATTAATTTGTTATATCGTGGAATTCGACTGTCTATCTTGTTTCGCACATAATCACTTCCTCTTGGATATACTTGGATTTTATTATATCGCAAGTCAATACTTGGATCAATACTTGAGAATGGTAGAAGTTGAATAGATTTACAGAAATGCTTGCTTATATTCGTCCAGCCGAATATAATGAATAGTACATTTTGATGGCTGGAGTGATATTTATGGATTGTCTGACCCCAGAGCAAAGACATAAAAACATGGTTAATATAAAGTCAAAGGATACATCAATAGAAATTGTCCTGAGAAAGGCACTGTGGAAGAAGGGGATTAGGTACAGAAAAAATTACAAGTTATTACCAGGAACTCCTGATATTGCTATCACAAAATATAAAATTGCCATTTTTTGTGATAGCGAGTTCTTTCATGGTAAGGATTGGGAAGTTTTAAAACCTCGATTGGAAAAAGGAAAAAACGCTGAATTTTGGATAAAGAAAATTGGGAAAAATAGAGAACATGATGATGAGGTTAATAAAAAACTTTTATTTATGGGGTGGACCGTTATAAGATTTTGGGGAAACGATATAAAGAAAAAAACAGATGAATGCATTAAAGTAATTGAAGAAACGATTTTTGATATGTTGATTTGTGATGAAGAAATGCAAGACAGTTAAGCAATAACCGCCTTGCATTTTTTATGTCATATTAATAGCGTGAGAGATCGAGAGTATAGTTTCCGGGGATACATACATGAGCAATGTCGTTATCGAAGTCTTCCAATTTTCGAAGAAGTGGTCTATCATAGATATTTTTTATGCTTGTGGCCGGATAACCCTTTGTAGGTGAGTATTTTTTTATCAACCGAGAACTTAGCCCTGGTGTGTGAGGAGTCATTGCGTCAAGTACATCATACAAGGTATTTGGCATGTAGATTGCGATGAAGCCTCTCTGCTTATATTGTTTGACTCTATCAGGTGACCATTCACTTGGATCATTAAACAGGCCATACCCAACTACAGGAGCAGCGTTTTGTCCTGTTCCGCTAACAATTAAACGTTCTTTAGCTTTGTAACTTTTGACCGATACAAATAGGTTAAAAGGAGATCCCATAATAGCGAAATCTCCGATCCAATCCCAAGTTTTAGGAAGTGTATCGTATCTGTTTGGGGCACTTGCATCAAGGGCTATTTTACAGATTAATTCCGTTACAGCTCCGGTGACTTTGACGTCCTCTTTGAGCCCAGCTTTGACTATATCGGTATGAACAGCATCACGTGCAGCCAAAATATCATATATATGATCATATTGGATTTGTGCAGATGTACCGGAAAAACCGCTTCTTCGTATAGTCTCATCAAAGATAAGCTGCGATTGAGAGATATCTTTACGAGTTTTATTCTGTACATCTCTTAAATCATTTAAGAACGACATATCAAAACCTCCTTTATTACTTAATATTAATATTGTAACAGTTTTGATGATGAATGTATAGAGCAGTCCATATTCTGGCTTGAAATTTGTGATTTTACCAGTTTCAATTTTGAACAAAATGTGATAAAATGAGGACAGATTGACCTATAAAAGAGACAAAGGAGATATTGAAATGAATACGTCCGAAGCAATAAAGGCGAAAAGAAAGAATTTGGGGCTTACGCAGAAAGATTTTGCCGATGCACTTGGAATGGGAAGAAACGGAGATAGAACATTACGCAGATGGGAAAATGGAGAATCCGCTCCGTCTGCATTAGAATATAAAACAATTTTGCAATTTGCAGAGAAAACACCGTTTGAAGTAAAGAATGAAATACCGGAATTCAAATTTATTGATTTGTTCGCCGGAATAGGAGGAATAAGGATTCCTTTTCAGGAATTGGGGGGAAAATGTGTATTTACGTCTGAGTGGGACAAATTTGCACAAAAGACCTATAGGGTAAACTTTGGTGAAGAACCGGCAGGAGATATAACACAAATAGATGCAAAAGATATTCCTGATTTTGATATTTTACTGGGTGGTTTCCCGTGTCAGCCTTTTTCACAAGCCGGATTGAAAAAAGGATTTTCTGATACTAGGGGAACTTTATTTTTTGAAATTGAAAGAATCTTAAAGGAAAAAAGACCGAAAGCCTTTTTGCTGGAGAATGTCAAACAGCTCAAAGGGCATGATAAAGGACGCACATTAAAAGTAATACTTGAACATTTGGATGCACTCAATTATTACGTCAACTACGAAGTACTCCGTGCTGGAGATTTTGGCGTTCCTCAAAATAGAGAAAGAATTTATATTGTTGGATTAAATAAAGAATACTATAATATTTCTGATGATTATGAGTTTAAGTTTCCAACACCTACTTATGAAAAAACAAGACTTGGTGATATATTGGAACATGATGTGGATGAAAAATACACGATAAGTGATGCATTATGGGAAGGACATCAACGAAGAAAAAAAGAACATAAGAAAAAAGGAAATGGATTTGGATATTCATTATTTAACGAAGAATCAGAATATACAAATACTATTAGTGCACGATATTATAAGGATGGAAGCGAAATTTTAATTGACCAAGGACCAGATAAAAATCCAAGGAAACTTACTCCGAGAGAATGTGCCAGATTACAAGGCTTTCCTGAGAAATTTATTATAACGGTTTCTGATACCCAGGCATATAAGCAATTTGGAAATTCCGTTGCGGTTCCGGTTATTCGTGCAGTAGCGAAACGGATCAGAGAGGAAATGGGGTCTTTACCAGTAAAGGAGTGATTTAACGAATGGATGATAACAATACAATTTTGAAAGATTTAGGAGAACTTGTAGAAAATACAAAAAGTGCAGTTAAGGCTAATTTTAGTTATGAGGATGTTAGTCTGAGTGAGGGATTTAAGAAGGCTTTCGCAAAAAATATTGCTTCTGGTGGAAATACAATAGAATATTTAAAAAGCACTGCTATTATTACTACCTCGGCTGGGTTGAAAATATACTTGCCTAATCAATGGTTTGTTCTTGCAACCTATCCGGTAGAATTGATAAAAGAAATCATAAAGTACCGAAATTACACTGAAAAGGTAATTGATAGTAATGCTGGTGTTTTTGTGGGAAGTAATGGAAAAGCTCTGGAAAAGAAAGAAATATACAAAAATTTGAAAAGCACAGATGGCATAGACTTTTCTGAAAAGTTCAAGCAAATTATGAAAGATTATCTGTTGGGTTTGGGACAACAGGAGGATATTGCTAATCAAAATTGTGAATTGTTATACAAATTCGTATCAAACGATAAATGGTGGTTAGGCGGAAAAGGGATAGAGAGAACAAATGATTTCTATGTTTCACCTATTTTAAGTGTATTAAATCTTGTTAATGCAAGTCAGTCATATGTGGCAACCATTACCTATGCATATGTAAATGATGCAAATTTGTATGCAGAGTTGGAAACAATTACAGATGCTGATGAAGAATGCAGCGACAGTTTCGAAGATGAATACCGTAGGGCTGCTAAGATAATCACAGATTATGTGTCAGAAACTGGATTTGAAATACTATGCAGCAGAAGTAATATTGAAACTGCTATAAGAGAGTTTCAGGAAAGATTCTCACCAGAAAAACTTGCAGCCATTGAAGATGAGAATCTCTTAACATCTTTATTTTATACAGTTGGAGATAATACAGAAGCACTATGCTGTTGGTTAGAGCATAACGCAGACTGCAGAGAATATTTTGGAAGCATTGCGGGCGGATCTGCATACAAATTTGGTTTGTTTCAGAAAAAGGATACAGGCGAGTGGATGACGGGAAGCCCGCAGAAACCAGAAGTGTTATCAGAAGAACAGGCTCTTGAAATCGGAAAGACAATAAGAGATGCCCTTGTTAAAGGTGTAGATATTATAAATAATGCCATCTTGGATAACCTGTCTGATTTTGAAAAGCTCGATGAAGATTTGAAACAGAGTGTAGGTGAACAATACTATAACTTGGCATGGTTTCATAAATATTTTTCACTTATCTGTCCAGAAAAATTAAGCGGTTTCCATTCAAACGACTGGCAGACACATGTACTCAGATGTTTAAGAATCAATCCAAGTGAAAAATATTATGCCCGAAGCGCACAGCTTGCGAACTATGCCGGAATGTATTATAGAGAATTCTTTGCTGTTGTTTTCGAAGAATTTGGTGGCATAAAACATTTTGTGAGAATTGGCACAAAAGATGATGAAAAAAATTATGTTGCGGAATGGCAGCAGAAATCTGTAGTTGGAATCGGATGGAGGGCTATCGGGTCACTTCAGGATTATGTTGCGGGTGATGGAATAGATAAGGATGCCATTACAGAAAAGATGATGGAAGAGTATTTCCACGATGATAAAAAGACAGCATCCAGAAAGGCCGGAGAACTGGCAAGATTCTATAAAACAAATGCAGATACTGTTTTTGTCGCTATGAATGGAGAAAAGCTGATAGCTTTTGTTGATGAAATTGGAGAATACTTCTATGACGCATCAACGGCTATGGCACATATGAAAGCTGGAAAGTGGCATAATAAATTTGCAGATGGAGATACCCTTCCGGATAAATCAGAAGGAAAACTTACATCCTGTTATCAGCTTACAAATAATGAAAATCTGATGTTTTTATATGAAAAATATTATTATGGGGAAGAAGCTGAATCAGAAGAATTAGATAATTCGGAAGCGGAGGAAACCTATATGCCGTTAGTATTTAACACAGAAATAGAAACAAAATATGAAAGAAACCGTATTGTTTTTGGTGCTCCGGGTACTGGAAAGAGTTATGAACTTAAAGAGGATTGTGAGGACTTGTTGAAGGACACAAATGGTTCTTATGAGCGTGTTACATTCCATCCTGATTATTCATACTCGCAGTTTGTTGGTACATATAAGCCTGTCATGGGTGCAGATGAAAAAATCAGATATGCTTTTGTGCTGGGGCCGTTCATGCGTGTTTATGTGGAAGCACTTAAGAGCGGAAGAACTGAAAATCCACAGCCACACCTTCTGCTTATTGAAGAGATAAACAGGGCAAAAGTGGCAGCAGTATTTGGCGATGTATTCCAGTTGCTCGACAGGGATGATGATGGAGTCAGTGAATATGAAATTCAGGCATCAGAGGATATTAGAAAATATCTTGCCTCACAACTAAAAGGAGATCCTGATAACTATCAGAAGATTCGCATTCCCAATAATATGTTTATCTGGTCTACAATGAACAGTGCTGATCAGGGTGTATTTCCGATGGACACTGCGTTTAAGAGAAGATGGAACTTTGAGTATCTTGGTATCAATGAAAATGAAGAAAAGATTTCTGGCATTGGAAAAATAGAACTTGCCGGAAGTGATGAGCCTATTGAATGGAATATCCTCCGTAGAGCTATCAATGCAAAAATGTCATCAGATCAGTTTAAAATTAATGAAGACAAGCTGATGGGGCCATTCTTCCTTTCAAAGAAGGTACTTGCTTCTGATGAGAATGGCATGATTATTGATACAAAAAAATTTGCAGATGCATTTAAGAGTAAGGTAATTATGTATCTGTATGAAGATGCCGTTAAACAGGGCAAGCACAGATTCTTTGATGGATGTGATAACAGCAAATATTCATCTGTGTGTGATGCTTTTGATGAAATAGGAATGGGAATCTTCGGATCAAATTTCAAGGAAAACTTTTATGATAAACAAAAGGATGAGGCATAATGAAAGTTGTTTCACGGTATGTCAGGGAACAGAAGCGTTATACGAAAAATGACCTTAAAAGCAAGTTTTCCTTTGACGAAGACGGAGTAGAAAAATTTATAAAAAATCTCAAAGCCTATGGTGTCTTGAAAAGTGTAAAAAATACCGATGACCAGCTCGAGATGTCAGACCTTGTAGATGACGATGTGGAAATTACGGATGAAACGGCAGAGAGTGGTGATTGTCTGTATGTATTTACATATGTCGGAGTCATCACCTGCGGAAGCCGTGTCATAAAGGTTTATCCGAAGTATCTGCTGTCAAAGAAAGACGATAATGTTCTGGATGAGATGAAACAGGTTGTTAAAGTACTTGAGCGTTACAGCCGTTCCGAAGAGCAGATTATCAATGTTTTCAATGGTGATGGAGAGAACAGAAGTTTTAATATACTTGCGGTTATCCTGTTCCTGATTAATGATTATTACGAATATGGCATCTATACGAACAGTGAGGATATCATAGAAGTAAATGGAGAGGGCGAAATCCTCTGGGGAAAGACCATTGATGAGAGCTTTGCCATGATCGAGGATAACCGTCCGTATTATATGGAACTCTATACGGAGAAATCTGTAGAAGATGACATGGATTATTTCAAACGTCTGCATGAATGTGTGCTTACGGAATGTTCCAGACAGCTTCGTGATGCACAATTAGATGCTCTCTTTGATATGGATGTCATAGAGCTTTCCGAGGAAACACTGGCCGATTTTGGTGACAAGGAATATGTGTTAGAACGGATTATAAAGGAACTGAATCTTCAGTTTAATACGCACAGGCAGATTCTTCTCAAAACACTATATGCTTATGTGTCCCAGGACAGAAAAATGCTTGATGAGAATGATGGTATCAGTATGTTTGGAACAACAGCATACCATGCGGTCTGGGAGAAAGCCTGTGCGGAAGTGTTTGACAATAAGCTGAATACTACCCTTGCACAGCTTAAGATGACTGTTCCACTTACAGATAAGTATAGTAGCAAAACGATAAAGAGACAGAAGCTGATAGATATTATAGAAAAGCCTATATGGCAGGGAGAAGATACGGAAGCAAAGGCAGCAGATACCCTTATTCCGGATTTGATCAGTATTCCGTGCATAAACGGAAAGGACTGGTTCATAATATTTGATGCCAAATATTATAATCTTCAGCTAGAAAAAGGAAAGTCCCTCAGGGGAAATCCGGGTGTCGGAGATGTAACAAAACAATATCTGTATCAGCTTGCCTATAAGGATTTTATTAATGCACATGGCATTAAAGAAGTCAGAAACTGTTTCCTGATGCCAACAGAGAAAAAAGATATTGTAAAAAAAGGCTGTGCCAGAATGGCTATGCTTGAAGCACTCAATCTGAAAAATATACAAATCCGTCTGATTCCGGCAGCAGAGTTATATGATAATTATCTGACCGGAAATCATATGGATATTACACGGTTGGAGTTGTAATAAAGGAGGGACGGAATTATGGTCATTTGTCCAAAATGCAGATCAGACAGGACAGCACCAATATTATATGGTTATCCGTCCCATGAAGCTTTTGAAGCGGAGGAGCGGGGAGACCTTATCCTGGGTGGATGTGAGATGATAGACGGAATGCCACATGAGGATTATGGCTGCCTTGACTGCAGATACCGATGGTCAAGGGAACTTCTTCCAGCTACTCAGATTACAAAAATACGATATAAGGTTGTGGAGAATGGTCCGTGTACGATAGATTTCCAACATTCATGGGTATATGAAATATATCCGGATGGAAGATGTAAAGAAT
>OCPT01001094.1_pt1 | contig 17009 bp, 14 predicted proteins | sample 1538741 | NCBI WGS metagenome assembly OCPT01 (sample SAMN04571723, study PRJEB22368) | human gut metagenome | biome: human gut; material: stool | host: Homo sapiens | place: Luxembourg | collected 2012-12-06 | reverse complement strand
TTAAATTCTAAAGCTCATCTAGATATTCTCTTCATACTGTTTGTAAGTTTTATTACATTTTGATACAACCCCTTTAAATATTTTTAAAAGACTTATTCATTTATTATATGGTTAATAGTAGCTGATCCTATATCAACTACTAAGTATAATACTTCTTTCATAAACTTCTCACCCTAAAATAAATTGCTTAGATAATTTAATTATAATTGCAATTTTCTATATAACAAAACTGCAATTTAGTGTTAAACATTACATAAAAACTTCATAAGTACATCTAATCAAATTTTAATATTAAATCATATAATTTTTTATATTTTTATATAATATTGGTTATAATATTCTATTTATTAATATAAAACTTATATTTTTTTTGAAAAATATAAAGATAAGTTTATTTTTTTGTGATATACTATATGCTATAAAATGAAATTTTCATTCCAGTTTTCTTGCATATATTAAATGAAAATAATTTTTAATTTATAATATAAGGAGGATGTTAAACAAATGAAAAAATTAGGACTAGCATTTCAAATTATACTTGGCCTTATACTAGGTATTATAATCGGTGCTATTTTTTATGGAAATCCAGTTGTTACTTCATATTTACAACCATTTGGAGATATTTTTATAAGATTAATTAAAATGATTGTAATTCCTATCGTCTTTTCATCACTAGTTGTTGGTGTTGCTGGCGTTGGAGATGTTAAAAAATTAGGAAAAATAGGTGGAAAAACTATTCTTTATTTTGAGATTGTAACTACATTCGCTATTATAATAGGTTTAGTTATAGCTAATTTATTTCATCCTGGAAGCGGAGTAAATATTAGTACTCTTGCAACTACTAATATTGATAAATATATGAGCACAGCACAAGCTGCATCTAGCCATGGATTTATGGATACATTTATAAATATTGTTCCAACTAATATTTTTGAATCCCTTGCAAAAGGAGATTTGCTTCCGATTATTTTCTTTTCAGTTATGTTCGGATTAGGTGTAGCTGCAATTGGAGAAAAAGGGAAACCAGTTCTTTCACTATGTCAAGGTATTGCTGACTCAATGTTTTGGATTACTAATCAAATTATGAAACTTGCGCCACTTGGCGTATTTGGATTAATAGGTGTAACTGTTTCTAAATTTGGATTAGCTTCATTAATTCCTTTAGGAAAGTTAATAATTACTGTTTATGGCGCCATGTTCTTCTTTGTATTTTTTGTTCTTGGCTTTATTGCAAAAATGGCTGGAACAAGCATTATATCACTTATGAAACTTTTAAAAGATGAACTTATTTTAGCTTATACTACAGCAAGTTCTGAAGCCGTTTTACCAAAACTTATGGAAAAGATGGAGAGGTTTGGCTGTCCTAAGGCAATTACATCTTTTGTTATTCCAACAGGATATTCATTTAACTTAGATGGATCTACTTTATATCAATCTATTGCGGCACTTTTTATTGCTCAAATATATGGAATTCACTTACCACTTTCTGCTCAAATTAATTTAGTGCTTGTATTAATGCTTACTTCAAAAGGTATGGCTGGAGTTCCTGGGGCATCTTTTGTAGTACTTTTAGCAACTGTTGGTTCTTTAGGAATTCCAGTAGCAGGAGTTGCATTTATTGCTGGTATAGATCGTATAGTTGATATGGCGAGAACTCTTGTTAATGTACTTGGAAATTCCTTAGCTGTTGTTGTTATATCTAAATGGGAAAAGGAATTTAATGCTGAAGAAGGACAAAAATATATTAAATCAGTTAGTGAAATAGCATAATTTTAATTTACTAAATTATGATTTTATTTAATTATAAAAATAGTCTTAGATAATTTATATCAATATCTAAGACTATTTTTTATACTTCTTTATTTACTCTTAAGGTATCGACTAAATCATCAATAATTCCTATATCTTCTTTAGTTGCAAGTTCTGATTTTTGTCCTAAAAATAATACATCTTTAACAATTGGTCTTATCATATTTATTCCAACCTTTCTAATTTATCGATTTTAATAAACTCTAAAATTAATAATATTTTAAAAAAATCACACTTAAAATATAAATGTAATAAACAAATATGTAAATATATTAATTAATATTTAATATATTTATAAAAAATGGTAAAATAAATAAGAAAGATTGAAATGAAATTAAAAGGAGTGACTTTATGAGTTTTTGTTGCAAAGATTTATTTCAACTTAAGTATTTTTCAAAAGCAAAATTGTTAGCTGGAGAAAGTGGACTAAATAAACAAATTTCTTTACCCTATGTAAGGACAACAGAATCTATTTCAAATTGGCTTTATGGAGGAGAGTTACTCTTTGTCATTTATAAAAACAATGATGAAAACCTAGCACTTTTACTAGAAGAATGTATTCAAAAGAAACTTGCAGGTATTGTTATTTTAATTGATGATAAACATATAGATAAAATAACAGATCACATGATTGATAGAGCAAATAATGAGTCTCTTCCCCTATTTGTAATGCCTTGGGATATAAAACTAATTGATATTATACAAGAAATTCTTCTAAAAATAGAACAAAAAAGGGAGAAAGCAAAAAATGGTAAACATTTTCTTGAATCACTTCTTTTTTCACAAGATCAATTAAGTGATGATATAAACGCTTTAGCAGAATTTTATAATATAAAGTTAAGACCTTTCCATTATATTTGCATACTTAAAATGAAAAAAACCTCAAATACACCTTATGATACAGAGAATATTAGCAAGCATATAGCAAATTCCTTAGATGATGGATTAAAAGAAAAAAATTATACTTTAATCCATATGGAGTATGCAAATCATTTATTGAGTTTGGTATTTGCTAATAATTATGAAGAAGCAAAAAAATCCTTAGAATATATTGAATCTAGTTTTAATCTTATGTGCTCTAAATATTCAGAAAATATTGAAATGAACTTAAGCTTTAGCCGTATAAGGGAAACTAATTCTGACATTAAAGCAAGTTATAAAGAGGCATTTAAAGCTTTGTCAATGATTGATATGTATGATAACGATTCAAAAGTTATTAAATATAACGAACTAGGTATTATAAGATTGTTTATTGAATTAGCTGAAATTAAGGATGTTTATCAATATTGTTATGAAAACATAGGTCCTATTTTAGAATATGATAAAAGTCATGGAATGAATTTATTAGAAACTTTAAAATGCTATTTTAAAAATAATAGACATTTACTAAAAACTTCCCAAGAACTTTTTATTCATAGGAATACTTTACTTTATAGATTATCCACAATAAAAAATCTTTTACAAAGGGATTTAGATGATGCTATGACTGACTTAGAGCTTTTTAATAGCATATTGATTTTTGAATTTCTTAATTTACAAAACAAATTATAAATGTGGACTACCCTTCAAATAAAGATTAATAATTATATATTTAAAATATTAAAATGGACTATATAAAAATTCTAAAAACAATTTTTATATAGTCCATAGTTTATTGCAATTAATCGGTAAATTGTATTAATTGGTAACTGATTCTTTTATTTTAATATTAGATTTTGTCTTTTCTTTTGCAAAGGATAGTATTAATACTCCTGCAAATATTAATGAACATGCAATTATTTTCATTAATGTTATTTCTTCACCTAAAAGTATTGCTCCAAAGATAACACTTGTTATAGGTTCAAATGTACTTATAACTGCAGCTTCACTAGCACCAATATATTTTATACCCACTTGTAATAATGATAATGCTACAACTGTACATAAGAAAGCAAATATTGCTGATAATCCCCATGCTTTATGTGTCAACGAAGATAATACAAGTTCCTTTGTAAGCATTCCATAGATAAACATACCTACTGTTGAAGCTATTGCTACATAGAATGTTATTTTAAAAGGTGGCTCACTTTTCAAACCACTTTTATCCATAAATATAATATAAAATGCATAGAACATTCCAGATGCTACGGCTAAAATTAATCCTAACAATGTACTTTTTCCAAAAGATGCTGAATTTAACGCTGTAATAAAGAAACATCCTATACCTGACATAGCAATAATTAATGCAAAGACTTTTTGTTTACTTAATTTTTCGTGGAAGAATATTACACAGCCTAATGTTACAAATATTGGGTAAGTAAAATGTATAGGTGTAACTATTCCAACATCTATACAAGCAAATGCCATATTTAACATTAAAGTTGTTATTGCATTTCCAACGAAACCAAGTATTATTAGATCTCTTAGTTGTTTCTTTGTTACTCTTAAATCTATTTTTAAAAGTAAAATAATTACTAATAAAAATGGCAAACTTAAAAAATTTCTTAAAAAAGTTAATGTCACAGGGTTGCTTCCTTCAAGACCATAGGTCATTGGTCCAAGTGTAAAGGCAAAACCAAAGGTAATTGAAGATAGCATAGTTAAAATAATTCCTTTTAATTTCATAATATCCCCTACTTTTTCTGCTTAAATTTATCAAATACTAATTTAATATTATTTAAAAGCTTTGTCAATAATCTTGATAATGTTTGGAATAACATCATCAACTATTATTTTTCCTCTTTCAGCTGATGAAGATTTAGCTGATGCAAGTATTCCAGTTTCAGGAACAATATCTTTTTCTATTGGATATCTATAGTAAGTTGCAGGGCTAGCATTTTCTGTATCCATTATTTTATCTTCTCTAACAAGTTCTGGTGCAAAATACATCATTAATGATGTTTCTGTAACAGCAGCATGTTCTAAAGCCCAACCTGGGAATGGCACTTCATCAAATACCTTATCAATTACGTCAGGTGACATTGGATCCCACCAGTTAGTAAGAAGTAATTGTACTTTATCTCCATATTTTGCAGAACATAAATCCATAGCTTCTACTATGAATGCTTCATTTTCAAAGTGAGCACTTAATATAAATATTTTTGTAAATCCATCACGGACAAATTCGTCTATTATATCCATTACTAAAGCTTGTAATGTAGCTCCATTTAAATCTATAGTTCCTGGGAATAATGGACCACCACCACTTAATGGTTTTGATTTATATCCATATGATAAAGCCGGAGCAACTACCCCATTTATTTTTTCAGCAATTCTATAAGCAAATCCATTTGCTATTACAGTATCTACACAAGTTGGAAGATGAGGCCCATGTTGTTCTGTAGATCCTATTGGTAATATAATTACATCATCTTTTTTCTTCGCAAATTCTCTCCATGTCATGTTTTCCATTTTTACATTTTCATACATAATAAAATCCCCTTTCTTGTCTTATTATTCAGCTTACCTTTATTAAAGATTGATTTTTAGCTAGAATTATAAAAAGCATTTCTACAAAAGTAATCCTTTGCAAATTAAACACATCTAAAGATCTAACTAAAAATCAAAACTTCATTAAATTTAGCTTTAATTGAAAATTCTTTATGTGAATTTTGCTACGCTCTCAGTATACAATGAGTATTTTTTAGTGACAATGTACTAAAAATACAAATCTATTTACCAAAATATGTTCTTTATGCGCACAGTAATATTAAACTATTCTTGTATATTTTATACAATGACTAAATAAGTCTTTCATGCTAAACTTTCTTTATTGACAAGTCATTACTAAAAATAATAGAAATTTTAATTTATTAATAATGATATAAGTAAATTTTTTTAGTAAAATACCAAAAATAGAAGGGAGATTATTTAAATGAAAGCTATTTTATTTAAAAATGCTAGATTAAAAGGAAATGAAACACTAGTTGATTTACTTGTTGAAAATGGAGTTTATAAGGAAATAGGTCCAAATCTTTCTGAAAAATATAAAGATGTAGAAACTTATGATTTAAAAGGAGATCTTGTTGTACCACCTTATGTTGATCCACATATTCATTTAGACTATGTATATACAGCTCGTATGCCTGGTGCAAATAATGGAACAGGAACTCTTTTTGAAGGAATTCAAAGATGGTCTGAAACAAAAGGAAACATGACAATAGATGAAATTAAAGAACGTGCAAGAATAGCTCTTAAAAAAGAGATTTTATATGGTACTCAATATATGAGAACACATGTTGACGTAACAGATCCTAAGTTTACAGGATTAAAAGCTATTATGGAATTAAAAGAAGAATATAAAGATATTATAGATATTCAAATCATAGCTTTCCCACAAGAAGGAATGTATTCTTATAAAGGTGGAGATGAATTAGTAGAAGAAGCTTTAAAAATGGGTGCTGATGTAGTTGGTGCTATTCCTCACTTTGAATTCACAAGAGAAATGGGAGAAAAATCAGTTAAGAAAACTGTAGAACTTGCAATGAAATATAATAAATTAATTGACGTTCACTGTGATGAAACTGATGATGACCAATCAAGATTTGTTGAATTATTAGCAGCAGAAGCTTACTTAAATGGAATTGGAGAACTTACAACTGCAAGCCATACTTGTGCTATGGGTTCATATAATAATGCTTATGCATTTAAATTATTCAAACTTTTAAAATTATCAAAAATGAACTTCATATCATGTCCAACAGAAAATATTCACTTACAAGGAAGATATGACACTTATCCAAAGAGAAGAGGTCTTACAAGAGTTAAGGAATTAAATGATGCAGGAATTAATGTTTGTTTTGCTCAAGACTCAATTTCAGACCCATGGTACCCATTAGGAAATGGTAACCTAATGAATATCTTAGATGCTGGTATTCATATATGCCATATGATGTCTGTTGATGAAATTAATAATGCCTTAGATTTAATTACAACAAATGGTGCCAAAACTCTTCATATACAAGATAAATATGGTATAGAAGTAGGAAAAGATGCTAACTTCATAGTTTTAAATGCTAAAAATGAATTTGATGCAATCCTTGAAAGAGTTGGAGTTAACTGCTCTGTAAGAAGAGGAGAATTCCTATTTAAGAGAGAACCAGAAGTAATAGACACAAAAATAACTCTATTAAAATAGTCACCATATAAATTAAAGATTACAAACATATTCCGAGAATCTAGATATTCTCTTCATATTGTTTGTAATCTTTATAAAAATTTTTTTGATATATACTCTCATTTTTTTCTATATATTCTTTAGAATTCTCTAACTCAGCAGCTTTCTTAATGTTATTTAAATATTATATGTAATTCATCTTTTTGAAGGCATATATTAAAAATTCCTCAGCTAAACTTTTGCTTTTAATATTTTTTAATGCCTCTTCAAAAGAAAACCATTCTGCTTTATCAACTTCCTCATTAATTTGACTTAAATCTTCACTATCTACCACACAAATAAAGTTGCACATTAATGTATTAGTCTTTTCATAATAACTACTCTTCATATATTGATAATCTTTAACATTAAGACCTGTTTCTTCTTTTATCTCTCTTACTAAAGTCTGTTCTGAATTTTCTCCCTTACTAATATATCCTGCTACAAGTATATTATCTTTTCTTCCATACTGTTGTATAAGTAACACTTTATTTTTATCAGGATTTAAAACAATTGCACTTATAGCTGAACTAAATGTTGGGAAACGAAACATTTCACACTTATTACAATATGGAACCTCCCCATCATTATTACATTGTTTATTTATTAATTTAGTGCCACACTGAAAACAATAATTCATAGTATTTACTCCTTATATCTAGTATATAGATTATACTAGTTGATTTATCTTTAGCCTCTTGTTCCCCACTACAGTGAGAATTTACCTTTTATTATATTTCTTTTCTATAGCTTAGTCAAAAATATATAGTATAAATACTATAAATCAAATATTAAATATATTTTCTCATATTATTTTTAACAAGATCTTCTCTAAAGAAAATATTAATTTATATGTCCCTAGTTAAAAATATTTTGTTAAAATAGTATATAATAGAAGTTAATTGTTACTAAAAACAAATTGCCTATTATATTAAAAATTTTGTAGATTCAATTCAAAAATAAAATAACTAAAATGAATTTATAAAATAATAAGAACATATAGAAAGGATTTATTAATTATGATTTTTACTTTTTTCTCTAATTTAGTTCATATTGTAAATTTATTAACTATTTTTTATATGATTTTTAAAGAAAATCGTTCTTCTAAAAGTATAATTTCTTGGACATTAGTTTTATTTATATTACCATACATAGGTCTTATTCTATTTTTAATGTTAGGAAGAAAGGTTAATACTAAAGATATTTTTATCATGAAAAAATCTGAACTTACCTTATTTGATAAACATATAAAAAAATTAAATAACAATTCAAATGATAAGTTTAAAATATCTAATCATTCTGATATGATTAAAGCTATTGAAAGTATGGAATACTCACCTTATAGAAAAGATGTTGAGACTAAAGTATTTTTTGATGGCAAAGAATTATTTAATGATATTTTAGAAAGCTTAAAGAAAGCTCAAAAAAGTATAAATATAGAATTTTACATATTTAAAAATGATGATATTGGTTCAAAAATCTTAGATATTCTTAAAGAAAAGGCTAAAGCTGGCGTTGAAGTAAGATTATTATATGACTCTGTAGGAAGTAGAACTACCAATAGAAAAAAACTTCAATCTGTAATAGATGCTGGTGTAAAAGTTGGTGAATTCTTCCCTTCCCTACTTAGATTAATAAACATAAACATGAACTTTAGAAATCATCGTAAAATAATCGTTATAGATAATAAAATAGGCTATGTTGGCGGCTTTAACGTTGGAGATGAATATTTAGGTAAAGACCCTAAATTTGGTTACTGGAGAGATACTCATATAAAATTCATGGGTGACTCAGTAAGAGACTTAGATTTAAGGTTTTGGGCTGATTGGAAATACGCTACAAAAGAAGATATTGATTTAATCCACTTAATGTATTATAAAAATGAACAAGCCCCTTCTAAAATGGCTAATTATTCAAAATGTGGTATGCAAATAATATCTAGTGGACCTAACCCTGATAATTTTTATGAAATTAAATTATCATATTTAGAAATGATTCAAAAAGCAAAAAAATATATTTATATACAATCACCTTACTTAATTTTAGATGATAGTCTAACTGATAGTTTAAAACTTGCATCTATTTCTGGAGTTGATGTAAGAATAATGATACCTGGTAAAGGTGACCACCCTTTTGTTTATTGGGCAAATCTAAAATACGCTGGAGATTTACTAAACTTTGGAGTAAAAATATATCATTATGACAAGAATGCTTTCCTTCACTCTAAAACCTTAGTTATAGATGATGAAGTATGTTCAATAGGAACTGCCAATATGGATACAAGAAGCTTTGAACTAAACTTTGAAGTAATTGCTATGCTATACTCAGATGAAATAGCAAAAATACAACGTAAACAGTTTGAAAAGGACATGCTTATTTCAAAAGAATTGACTAGGGAAGAGTATCTTAAGAGAGGAACTTCAGTGAAAATTAAAGAATCATTTTCAAAACTCTTCTCAGCTTTACTTTAATATTAAATAAATTTACTCCCTTTACTTTTTATATCTTTCTATATAATAAGATATAAAAAGTAAAGGGAGTTTAAACATAACTATACTTCCAATGAAAACCTTTATTGAAACCAAAATTTAGTTGCACATAAACCAATAGCTAAATTTTTCTCAAATAGTCCTGTAGTAGAAATGTCCATATAAAACTTACTAACTTCATTACTAAGTTTTTCTTTATGTTTAAACTTACAAAGTGCTAATTGTCTTAAAGTTTCTGCTAATTTCATTGTTTCTAATTGAAAATCTTTTCCACTTTCAACTGCATTTTTAAATTCAACTAAGTTACTACGTTCTTCTTCAGAAGTTTGTTCATTTAGAATTAAATCATAAACTCGTGCTAATAAATTATTTTCCACTAATTCTCTTTTTTCTTTTCTGCTTAATTTTTCTGAATTTTCCATACAAATACCTCCTAAAACTCCTTAGGATATTGCATCCATAATGCAATATCCTTGACATAGTTTTTATACTCATAAAATCAAGATATTATAAAAATAATCAGCATATTTATCATAATTGCTGATTATTTTTTTATATTTATTTATCAATCTTTCTTTTATTTGTTAATAAAATCAAAATACTTAACAGTATAATTTTAACATTAATTTCATAATTTTAGAAGTCTTGCATTTTAAAAATTTTAATTCATACTGAATTTAACAATAGAAATATATTTAAATTGTAAACGTGTATTAAAGCTAATACACTCCATGAATCAGAAAAACAAAAAACTTTAAAAACTATGGATAAATATTTAGTTTCGTATAAAAAACAAATTAAATATTCCCTAGATTAATACTCTTACTAAAAAATTCTCTATTACAAAACACAGGAATATTTATTTAAAATACAATTAGATAAAATATACTTATTATAATAATAAAAAAATCTTTTAATTCAAATTGTAATTTAGGTAATAAAAATATACTTTTAACTTAAGAAAAATTTTTTTGCTACTTCACTCGCTTCGTTTAACATCGGCGCTACATTCTTTCCAAATGTTACCATAGTGTTTATACTTCCAAATAAATTTAAAACTTTCTTTAGTGTTTCTTTTACATCATAATTTTCACTTGATATTTCACTTAATTCTCTATTTAACATAATACTTCCGAAGCTATTTTCAACCCCTTCTCTTATACCATCTACTCCATATAGTTTGGCATTTTCAACAATTAAATCTATTTTATTCAAGCTATCTATAACAACTTCTTTTAAATCTTCACTTATTTCTAAATCATTTATTTCATTTTTTAACTGTGTTATCTTTTCTCTAACTTCAAATATTTGATTTTCTTCTATACTTGAATATTGATTGCAAATATCTAATCCCATTGCTATTGCCTTTAATGCCATCATTCTTCTTTCATTCATTATACCCTTTAAAATATATGCTTCTTCATTTAATTGAATATTCATTATCTCTCTTTCTAACTCAGTAATTACGCTAACAAATTCATCCTTTCTATTACTTTTCATTTTACTTGCAATTTTTTTTAACGATTCTATTCTCTCAATCACCCTTGTAACTGATAAAAATATCTTTTCTTCATCATTTGAATCTATATCAAATGTCAAAGCTAAAGCTTGTTTTGCTTTACTAGACTTAATGCAATTTTTTTTTATATTTTCTAATATTTCATATAATCCCTCCGCAGGATTTCCATTTATAGCCACACACTTCCTCCAAATCATCATATTTTATAATTATATTTCACAATATACACCATAATTTTACACAATTTCTCTTTAAATTACAAATCATTAACTCTCCTTTAATTAACATAAAATAAATATATTTTTCTATGATCAACAATCATATTTTATAATCTATATACAAAATAACTTTATATTTTCTTCTTTATAAAACTAATTATTAAAAGCCTTAATCTTTAGGCAGATTAAGGCTTTTCACTTTTATAGTACTTTATATTACTAAGATTTTTTTTAATTTAAGTATAACCAAATTATTAACTATAACTATTCATTTGATTTCAATGCATCAATCATATTAACTTTTCTTAACTTAACATGCATAAGTATCATAACTATTACTGTGAAAAGTATAGTTATTAAAGCCGAGAATATATAACTTGATATATGTATCTTAGGATACATCATCATAGTATCTGTTTCTGATGTCCTTATTATAAAGGCATGTAGAATCTTTCCTAAAACTGATCCTGCCAATATTCCTAATAAGGTTAAGATTATATTTTCTCTTAATATATACATTGTAACTTCATCATCAAAGAATCCAAGAACTTTTATGGTTGATAGTTCTCTTATACGCTCAGATACATTTATATTGTTTAGATTGTATAAAACTACAAAAGCTAATGATCCTGCTGATAATATTATTACTAGCATTACTACATTCATGTTAGCCGCTGACTCTTTAGTTGTCTTTTCTATTTGTGATGTCATTGTTACATTCACAACGTCCTTGCATTCCATAAGTTTTGAGGATATTTCATATTTATTGATCTTACTCTTGTCAAAGTTTATAAGATCTGTATTATAATTAGCCTTCTTCCCAAAGACTTTTTCATAATATTCTGGTGACATATACATTGAATGCATAAGATAATTTTCAGCTATCTCCTCTACTTTCACCTCATGAGGATTATTATTTTCATCCTTAAAGGTTATTGTATCTCCAATGGATACCCCTAAAAGTTTTCCTAACTTTTCATTAATAACAACGCCCTCATCTGGAATCTCATATTTTTCTCCTGAAGTTCTATCATTTAAAAGTATAAATTTATCTAACTCATCTTTATTTTCAGGTACATATAAACTAACTGTTTGCTTATTCATTCCTTCTTTGCTAAAGGTTACTGATTCTTGGTGCATTCTTAAATTATTTTCATATCCAGGTAATTCTTTTAAAGTTTCATTATATTTTTCAATCTCTGCTTCTGTCGGATTATCTCCAAAAACTACCATAGTTTCATATTTCCACAACTTATCAAATTGCTTTTCAACCATTCCAGTATTTGAATCCTTAAGTCCAAAGCCAGTAACAAGAAGTGCCATACATCCTGCAATACCAAAGATAGTCATAAGCATACGCTGTTTATATCTAAATATATTTCTAAATGTTACCTTTTGATTAAAGTTTAATCTTTTCCAAATTGGTGTAATTCTTTCTAATAATATCTTTTTGCCTAATCTTGGAGCCTTTGGTCTCATAAGATTTGATGGCTTATTTTTAAGCTCAACTCTTACAACAAATAAGGCTGCTCCCACTGTACATAATATTGATATTACTAAAGCTTGAATTATATAAGATGGATAGTAATAAGTATCTATACTAGGAAGAGCATATACACTTGTATAAGCATTGCTTATTATTTTAGGAAGAATGTTGCTTCCAACTAATATTCCAAGTAGACATCCTAAAATACTTGCTAAGGCTGCATATATTACAAACTTTAAGGAAATTTCAAAATCTCCATATCCTAAAGCCTTCATAGTACCTATTTCTATTCTCTTCTCCTCTACCATTCTTGTCATTGTTGTTAAACAAATTAAGACTGCCACTATAAAGAAAAACACAGGTAATACTGATGCAATGCTATCTAAACTATTAATAGAATCCTTGTATCCTGAATATCCTGGATTATCAGTTCTATCAAATACGTAGTAATTACATTCATCCAAATCATTTAAAGTTGATTTTTCTTTTTCTTCAACTTCTTTTCTTCCTTCTGCTAGTTTTTCCTTATTTTCTTCTATTGCTTTTTGGCCCTCTTTTAACTTTTCTTCTGATTCATCTAACTTCTTCTTTGCCTTTTGAAGCGCTCTTTCTCCTTTAGCTTTTCCTTCCTCAAGAGATTTTTTTCCCTCAGCTAATTCTACCTTACCCTTTTCTAATTGTTTTTCAGCTTCATAAAGTTTACTTTTACCTTCATTAAATAAAACCACTTGAGTTTCATACTGATTTTTTCCTTCTTGATATTTAGTTATTCCATCTAACAATACTTGTAATTTTGAAGTATTGTCATTAATAGAGTTAACGCTTTTATCTAGAGAATCAGAAAGTCCTAAAGCAATATTTTTATTTTCTGGATTTTTTTCTAATTCCTCTATCGCTCCATTTAACTCATTTAATCCTAAGTTAGCTACTATGACTTTCCAGTACTGAATCTTTTCAGCTGGTATTTTTTCATTTTCTGAAAGATTAGTAACTGTAGTTTTTATCTCATTAGATAGGAAAGTCATTGTTTTAGATAAATTTTTTAGATTTTCTATTTTATCCTTTAATTCATTTGTACTTTCATCTGGATTAATTCCCTGATTTAAAAATTCTTGTCTACTATTATGAAGGGTAGTTTTTGCATCATTTAACTTTGTTTCTCCCTCTTCCATATTAGACTTTTGATTTTTAATTTCAGCCTGCCCTTCTTCTAATTGCTTTTCACCCTTTAGAATATTGGCTTCTCCTTCTTTAATTCCCTTTTCAAACTCTAGCTTTTTATCACTATATTGTTTTTTCCCTTCTGCTAATTGTGCTTTTCCCTCTTGTAATTCTTTTTCCTTATCTAAAAGTAACTTTTCATTTTCATTTAACTCTTCATAAGCCTTATTAAACTCTTTTTTGGCTTCCCTTTTTATCTCTTCAACTCTTTCTACTTCTCTATTAGAATATAAATCTTCAAGATATTTATTATTCTCTTCCATTAATTCCTTGTACTCATCTCCATAAGCATCAAGACCTTGTATATTCTTAAATCTTACATATATTTCAGTGTAAGCATCCATATTTATATCATTGCTATTTAATATGCCAAAGTAATCAATAGTTCCTTTTCCAACAGTAGTTGATCCTCTTGACTCTTTTTCAATATACATTGGATTTTTTACAATCCCAACGATTTTAAACTTACTTTCTTTAAAGTTCTTCATTGTATTTTCATCAGTCTCAATTATAAAATCATCACCGATTTTTAAGTTTTTATTAAGCTTAAAAGCTCTTTCATCTAAAGCTATTTCACCACTTTTTTCTGGTAACTTACCTTCTAATACAACTAAATTATTTATATTATTTTTTCCATCATACTCCATAAACTTAACCACATTGCTCATATTAGTTAAGTTTGCATCTATACTATGAGTACCATAATAATCTAAAATCTTAGGATCATTCTTAAGTAAATCCAAATCTTTATCACTTAATCCTAAAGTTGAAATAACCTTGCTATCCATAAGATTTTCACTATTATAAAACTTATTTATGGTTTTATTCATATCTGGGCCTGCTGATTTTATTCCAGAGTAAAAGGCAACCCCTAAAAATATAATTACCATTATAGAAAAGAATCTGGCTTTTGATGATAGAATTTCTCTTACTATAGACTTTTTATATGCCTTCATGTAAAACTATTCACTCCTACCACTCTATTTCTTCAACTGAGATTGGATTAGAATTAATCTCAATACTTCTAACTTTTGCATCATTAATCTTAATAACCTTGTCAGCCATAGGTGCTATTGATGAGTTATGAGTTATTATTATTACCGTAGTTCCTATCTTTCTACATGTATCTTGAAGTATTTTTAAAATTTGCTTACCTGTACTATAATCTAAAGCTCCTGTTGGCTCATCACAAAGTAAAAGTTTTGGATTTTTTGCAATGGCTCTAGCTATAGAAACCCTTTGTTGTTCTCCACCAGATAATTGTGCTGGGAAGTTATCTTTTCTATGTCCAAGTCCAACTAACTCTAAAGTTTTCTCAACATCTAAGGCATTATTTGAAATTTGAGTGGCAAGTTCCACATTTTCCTTTGCAGTTAAGTTTTGTACTAAATTATAAAACTGAAATACAAATCCAACATCATATCTTCTATACTTAGTAAGCTCTCTATTACTAAATTTAGATATATCAGTTTCATCAATGATTATTTTACCTTCATCACAGCTATCCATTCCCCCTAAAATATTAAGGGTAGTTGATTTTCCTGCTCCACTAGGTCCTAAAATAACAACAAATTCTCCCTTATCAATAGAAAAATTAATTCCATTATTAGCAACAACTATGTTTTCCCCAATTTTATATCTCTTGTGAACATCTATTACATCTATATATGCCATCTTATTCCTCCCTAAACTAACAATTACATCATAAAAAATTTACTATATACTCAAAGTTATTAAATAGACACTTTGTTCGTTTAATTTTATAATAAATAGTATAAGTTAAGAAAATATGCTAAACAATAATCACATAATTTCTTAACGTTATTAAATGCACATTTAAAATCAATTTGTTGATTTAATAACATTTAACAATAAATTATCTAAATTATGTTTTAAGGTAAAATTTATTTTCAAATTTATCTTAAAGACAAGTTTTAATACATAGTAAACACTTTCTTTAAAAATTACGTAAGTCTAAAAATTTCTTTAAAATCAATAACTTTTTAAAATATATAAACTAAAGGAAATATATTGGTATTATATAAATGAGATGTTAAAAGGAGAGGTATATATGGCTGGTGTTAGTGGAAATCGTAGAACTTTATATACTAAGAAAGTTATTAAGGAAAGCTTAATAGAACTTCTTAAAACTAGAGAAATTCATCAAGTTACTGTTACTGATATTTGTAAAAAAGCTGATATTAATAGGGGAACATTTTATACTCACTATAAAGATGCCTTTGACTTGTTTCAATCTATGGAAGACGAGTTATTCCATCAAATTTTAAAATATATAAAAGAAATTCCCATAGAAGAATATAATAGTTTACTACTTCTTAAGGTACTTAAATTAATTAAGGAAAATAAAGATTTGTGCAAAGTTCTATTTTGCAATCAGAGAGATAGCAGTATATTAAATCGTATTTTAAATATTGCAGATCAAATAGATGTAATGAAGCTATTTAATAATCATAATTTAATAAATAAAACCATTGCTAATTACTATATGAGATATTCTGTTGGAGGGTGTATTTCAATCATTGAAACCTGGTTAGAAAATGATCTTCCTGAATCTCCAGAGGAGCTTGTCCAAATAATTAATGGTATAAATCAAATGAGTAGCTAAAATATATTCAAAATAATTGAGACTATAGTAAGCTTTCCATAAAACAAAACTTTCTATAGTCTCAATTAATTTCTATATGTTCTTTATTTATCTGTAATATCCATACTCACAAAGAAGCTCATGGCAACTATTTACTTCCTCATCAGTGAAAAGTTCATTGTATTTACTTTCAACAATAGTAGCTTCCATGGTAAGATCTAAACGATTTGCCTTTTGTAATTTATCAAAACCATCTGAAACTCTACCTTTACGTAAAATTTCTTGAACTGTTCTTACTCCACCAAACTTCTCTATTGTTAATAAAAGTCTTTTTTGAGGACAACCACACTCTTTCTCTGCTATTTCACATTTCTTAATAAGCTCTTTTTCAAAATTCTTTTCTAATGACATAATCTTTACTCCATTAATTTAATTTCATTTCCCTTATAATACTATATTTATCTATATAATTCTAATTTGAACTACTCGGCATTGAAATGCCAAGATTCTTGGGCAACACACCTAACG
>OCPT01001093.1_pt1 | contig 17028 bp, 10 predicted proteins | sample 1538741 | NCBI WGS metagenome assembly OCPT01 (sample SAMN04571723, study PRJEB22368) | human gut metagenome | biome: human gut; material: stool | host: Homo sapiens | place: Luxembourg | collected 2012-12-06 | reverse complement strand
TCTTTATGAATTGAAGGAGATTCCCCCTTCTTCTTTGCGGATGCAAATATAATAGTAAGGGCAAAAGCCTAATTATTAAGGTATTGCCCTTCTTGCTCTGGCAAGCGGCAAAGCCGAGTCCAGGGCGCACTACTCAATATATACACTCAATACCCAGGGCGCTGCCCTGGGCTATGTGATTGTTGGGCTTTCAGCCCGCATAGTATACAGGCAAGCCCCTTTAATAAATATTGCTATAAAACACTGAACAACAAAAAAATATAAGGGTGAATAATTGTTTACCGGACAGCAATAGTTCTTTTTATAGTATCCATACAATGCAATGGAGGTCCAACTAACCTTTATATTTACATTCAGGATAATTGCTACATCCCCAAAAATGTCCATAGCGTCCTGATTTTTCAACCAGCTTACTTCCACATTTAGGACATATTTTTCTGTTATGTGCGAGCTGTGCAAGGTCGATAAGAGTTAATGGTATGTTTTTGCTTTTTGCCTTTTGTATTATGTCTTGTGTTAACTTGTCGTTTGAATCGTTGAACACAATTAGTTCATTAGCACAGGCTACGACCTCATCGTTACTTTGATAACCGGCAGATCTTCCTTTTGCATTCCAATCTACATCAAATTTATTAAAGGGGATGTTGTTGCTATCGGCGTAATTAACTACACTTGCCATAAAGTCTAAAGCCCCAATTTGTTGAACGCCCAAAGCAAGATTGCGATTGCTCAACTCGGAGAGTCGTTTGCTACAGACTTCTTCTATCAACTGTGTATTATAGAATTTCTGCGGGCCAATGATTGCTAACAAATACACTTCGGGCTTTGATCCTTTAATGTATTCTACCTTTATTTGGCTTGATATCAAAGAACGATTATCGCTCACTTTCCTATGAAAATCCGTGCATACTCCTTCTGGTCTTCTTCTCAAAAAGTCCAAATCACAGCGGTGATTGTCAGCCTCTTGGGGGCCCATATAAGGGTTGTAATGTACGCAATCTTCACAATTGGTTACTTCATTTTGAGTGCTTTTCTTGTCATAAAGCAGAAAGTCAACAGCTTCGATCAAGTCGTTGTAATTTTCAGGACGAACTTCGTTGTTAATGTTCAATATATTCAATTCTATATCAGAATCTTGAGATTGTATAACATTCGTCTCTTTGCAAGATATTCGCTTGATTTCAGAGTTCTTGTTTGGAAAATGTATATATCTCAAGACTTGGTCGTTTACCAACTCCGTTTTCTTTTCCTTTGAAATGTTTAATAATTTAAAAGCAGGGTCGCTTTTTTCGTAGTACGAGTCTGTCTTACAGAACCTATCGATGTCATCTTCAGAGCTTATTGGAATTTCCATGATCCAAAGCCCTGAAGTCCTTTTTTCTTCCGAGCAGGCATGCGACACGAATATCTCAATAAGCATGGGAGGCACTTCTTTTCTGTTGCTTATCAAGCAAATATCAGCAACATAAATGTTGCCATTGCTATCTTTTACTCGTTTTTCTATCTCGCAATATTGATAATACGCCTTTAAATCAACTTGTCTTTTACACTCTCTACGAATACAAGAATAATAAGATGAATATTTACAGTTAGTGTGTTTTGAACAACTCTTTATTAGATTGTAAGAGACATAAAAATGTTCAGACTCCAAGAAATGTCTTGCAATCTTTTTCTTTGCCAAGTTATGCAAATAGGTTTCATTGCTACACTCGGTCTTGTTCTTATGTTTGAAATGGCGTCTATGACAATCGTCCTTTAGGTTGGCAACCATTTCTTCACCACAAGAAAGGCAGTAAAACTTGTGGAGTTTTCTGAATTCTGTGGTGATATCTTCAATTGAACATAATTCGCCATTAACAGAATCAATGGCGGCATAATGATAAAGAGTATGTTCCGGAGAATATGTTTTCCCTTTAGCATTACTTTCATTTGTGTTTAAACTAGTAGTTGAATTCATAAAGTCGTACTTTTCATTTGTAAGTGGAATGAAAAAATGAACTAAAATACATAGAAGCCATAGTCAAGGTATCCAATCTGGCACAATATGATCTTGCTCTATGCATATAAATATATGCAAAGGTATAATAAAATTATGTTTTTTGCAAATTACCTTCCTACTTTCTGATGCAAATATCGTACTTGAAAACTCCTGCGAAAATTCTCATTCTAGAGATTTGCAAACTGTAAAATGTGCGGTTTTGCGGTTCGGCGCAGCCCGAAAAACAGAGAAATTGAGACTTTTTAGTGTAAAACGATAGGTTTTGCACCGCTTTTCGTGAGATTTTACAAACTTTTCGTGAGACTTTACATGGTAACTCTTGAGACTTTACCCAGTAAAACCTATGCTTTTACCATGTAAAGTCTCACGATAAGTTTGGTTAGCTCGAATTGAAAATTGCACACTTTTGCGAAAAACACTGCAAAAGCTTCTGAATCATTCGTTTACGCTTGCACGCTCAAAACTCGCGAAAAATGAAAAACAAAATCCGTTGTCGGTTTTTCGCGAGTTATGAGCGTGCAAATCGTGCAAATATCGTCTTGGCAAAAACTGTGCCAGACTTTGTTGCTGCTTATTTCTTCATCAGCGATACGGCGAAGCCGCCGCCGCGTGCCTGTTTAACCTTCAGCACGTCGCCCTTCTTCACGGTGCGGTGCAGGATGGTGTAAGCCTTCGGGTTCTTCTCGTAGTCGGCGTTCTTGCCGTCCTGGTAGATGGCGCAGTCGTACTTGGCACCTGCGTCGAGGAAGTCGAGCTTCACGGTAGTCTGACGGGCGTTGTTGGTCTTTCCGCCCACGAACCAGTTGTCCGTGCCCTTAGCCTTGCGAGCCACGGTGATATACTCCGCCGGCTCAGCCTCCAGGTATTTCGAGTCGTCCCAGTCGCAAGCCACGTCGCGTATGAACTGGAAGGCGTCATCGTACTTCTCGTAGTGCTCCGGCAGGTCGGCTGCCATCTGCAGCGGCGAGTACATCACGAGATAGAGTGCGAGCTGTCCGCAGAGCGTGGTGTGAACGTACGACGGGTTGTCGCTCCATTCGGAGAGGCGTGTCTCGAAGATACCCGGCGTGTAGTCCATCGGTCCGCCCTGCAGGCGTGTGAAGGGCAGCATGACGGTGTGGTAGGGCACCGAACCGCCGAACGCCTCGTACTCTGTGCCGCGAGCCGACTCGTTGCCTACGAGGTTAGGCCATGTGCGGCAGATGCCGGTGGGGCGTGTAGCCTCGTGAGCGTTCACCATGATGTGGTGCTTGGCAGCGGTCTCGATGACGCGCTGATAGTGGTTGTTCATCAGCTGAGAGTAGTGATACTCGCCGCGCGGGATGATGTCGCCTACGTAGCCAGTTTTTACGGCATCGTAGCCGTACTTGTTCATAAGGTTGAAGGCGTCCTCAAGGTGTCGCTCGTAGTTGAGTGCCGATGAAGATGTCTCGTGGTGCATCATCAGACGCACGCCCTTCGAGTGAGCATATTCGTTGAGATATTTGATGTCGAAGTCGGGGTAGGGTGTCACGAAGTCGAACACGTCGAGCTTCTGATGACCGAACCAGTCCTCCCAGCCCTCGTTCCATCCCTCGACGAGCACCTCCTGCAAGCCGTTCTTGGCTGCGAAGTCGATGTAGCGCTTCACCTCGGCTGTGGTGGCGCCGTGCTTGCCGTTGGGTCGGCACTTCGAGTAGTCGGTCTCGCCGAGACGCACCGAAGGCAGGTCGTTGGTGTACGCCCATGTCTTTGTGCCAACGATCATGTTCCACCACACGCCGCAGTATTTCGTCGGGTGAATCCACGATGTGTCCTCAATCTTGCACGGCTCGTTGAGGTTCAGCGTGAGCTTCTTCGAGAGCATGTCGCGTGCGTCGTCGCTCACGAGCACCGTGCGCCACGGCGTGTTGAACGGAGTCTGTATAAAGCCCTTGCGTCCTACGGCGTCGGGTGTGAGCCACGACTCGAAGGTGAGCGTCTTATCGTCGAGGTTGAGGTGCATCGTCGGATAGTCGAGACACGCTGCCTCGTGTATGTTGATGTAGAGTCCGTCCTTGGTCTTCAACTGCAGCGATGTCTGCACGCCCGTATCCGAGAATACCGTCGTAGACGAGTTTGCGGTGTACGCCTTGCGGTTCTTGCTTATCACCTCGCGTATGCCCGTGAGTGGCGTAATCTGATACTCGTACTCCTGCGTGTCGTAGTCGCCCGGAATCCAGTAGGCGGTGTGGTCGCCGGTCATTGCAAACTGTGTGTGCTCCTCCTTTATCACAAAGTAGTTGAGGTCCTGCTGCTGCGGGAACTCGTAGCGCAAGCCCATGCCGTAGTCGTAGACGCGGAATCTAATCTTGATGTTACGATTGCTCGACGGCTGGTTGAGGCTTACCTCAAGTTCGTTGTAGTTGTTGCGAATTGTCTTTGTCTCGCCCCAAACCGGTGTCCAAGTCTCGTCGAAGGTAGATGTCTTCGACGTCGTTTCCTTGAATCCGTCCATCAGGTCGGTCTCCTCCATGCCCTTCGACGCGTGCTTGTCGCGTGCAAGCTCCAGTCCGAGGTGCGATGGGTTAATCACATTCTTGCCCTTGTAGCTCATTTCGTACGTAGGACGTCCGTTGTCGGTGAGCGAGAACGTAAGGCTCACGTTGCCGTCGGGAGAAGCGACGGTCTGTGCCGATGCCATAGCCGGCAGAAGCGCAAGCATGGCTGCAATACTCTTTATGTGCATATCGTTGATTGTTATGTATTTAGGTTTCTTTTCTACTACAAAATTATATATAAGAAATGTGTTCTGCTAAGATTCGGGCGTCATTCTTTGTGCCTTTTTCGTGCAAACGTTTGCAATTCGGTGCACGGAGCGTTGCTACAAATGTTAAACCGACTTGTAGATATGTTTCATCGGGTAGTTAAAAGTTACAAAATGTATGCAGATATGTTTGATTTTGTTTCGATTTGTATTAACTTTGCGCAAATAGTTTACAATTTTTAAAAAGAATCGATATGAATAAACTTTTACTTAGCTTAGCTGCGCTCGCTGTTTCGGCAGCCGCAAGCGCACAGAATGTGTATTCTACCGACTTTGAAGGAGCAGACGAATTTGCGAAATGGACGGTTGTCGACGCCAATAACGACGGCGTAACATGGGTATATGATGCAGAAGGCTCGCAGTCGAAGGTGTTCTACGCTTATTCTTCGAGCAATGTGGCTGACGACTGGCTCATTTCGCCGGCTATAACGTCTACGGCAACGGGCAAGCTGATGGTGCAGTACACCACGTACGGCACGTCGTACGGCGAGAAACTCGCCGTCTACACAGGCAATGCGCCCACGGTTGAGGCAATGACGAAGCTGCAGGCGCAGAACGACAAGGTGCTCGGCGTGCGCACAACGGAGTATTTCTTCTACGACGCTACAGCAGGCGTGCCCTTCCATGTTGGCTTCCACACGACGAGTCCTGCCGACCAGTGGCGCTTCTATATGTGTGAGTTCAGCGTGAAGCAGGTTGACAAGGTGGTAGACTTGCAGGTAGACAACGTGCTTAGCCCCGTTTCGGGTGACAATCTTAGCAACGCCGAGACGGTGAAGGTTCATGTTGTGAACAACGGACTCGATGCGTCTGATAAGTTCGAGGTGGCTTATCAGCTCGACGGTGGTGCCGTTGTGAAGGAGAAGGTAGACCGTTCGCTTGCACCGGGCGAGGCTATGGAGTACACGTTCAGCCAGAAGGCAGACCTCTCGCAGGCGCGCCACAAGTACGTACTCAAGGCATACGCCATTGAGCCGAACGACATCAACAACGCAAACGATACTACTGCTGTCGTGGTGCGCCATGGCGAAGCCGTTACGCCGCCTTACTCGTGGGGCTTTGAGCCGGGCGACGACACAGCCGACTTCAAGTTCTACAACCTCAACGGCGACGACGGCGAGTGGAAGGTCTACCAGGCTACGTATATGAATATGGCGCGCACGGGCTACGGCTGTCTCGCGTACAATTATAATAAGGAGAACGACGCCGACGACTGGGCGATGCTCGACCCGATAAAGGTGGAGGCAGGCAACTACGTGCTGCGCTACTGGTATTCGGGTTCAGACGGACACACCGAGAAGCTGGGCGTATACTGGGGCACCGGCAACACGCCCGACGATATGGATGTCTGCATCGACGAGCAGACCATCAAGCAGGGCAAATACCAGGAGGCGTTCAAGGTGATTAAGTTTGACAAGCCGCAGACTATCTATCTCGGCTTCTACTCGCACAGCGACAAGAACGAGAACTGGCTCACCATCGACGACGTGCAGTTCTACAAGGCATCGAGCGACGCCGTCGACCTCGTTGTTACCGACATGGCGCTGCCTTACGACTATGTGCGCACGCCTAACGACAAGAACGTGCAGTTCACCATTCAGAACGTGGGCATCAAGGACGCCAAAGGCAAGGTGAAGGTGAGCGTCGACGGCGAGCAGAAGGCTGAGGTAGACCTTAGCATGAAGGCGCAGGAGATAAAGAACCTCACGGCAAGCAACGTGCTCGACGGACTGGCTGCGGGCAAGCACACCGTAACCGTCACTATCGAGAGCAACGACGACAACATGCCCGACAACAACGTGATGTCGAAGGAGGTGAATGTGCTGGGCGCCCCAGTAGTCTACTACGACTTCGAGGATGGCAAGATTTCGTCTGACCTCAGCTTCTATGTAGGCGACTCTGGCACGGTGAACGCTAATGCCGGCGAAGAGTTCAACAAGGAGGGTTGGGGTATCTTCAACATCGAGAAGCACGCCATGCTCGGCGAGCACGTACTGGCTGGCACAAGCTGGATTGATGGTGCTACGCCCGACCGCTGGCTCATCCTGCCGAAGGTGCATGTGAACAGCGAGAATGCTTGCTTCGTTTGGGATGCAATGTCGTTCAACCAGCTGCTGCTCGAGACTTACCGTGTGAAGGTATCCGACGGTTCGGGCAATCCTGCCGACTACTGGTACACTACCGACCTTGAGGTGAAGGGCGAGACCGTTGCGCCGAAGACACGCGGCATCAGCCTCTCGAAGTACAACGGCAAGGACGTATACATCGCCTTCAACCTCGTAACACCGAAGGGTGAGGTGCTCTGTCTCGACAACATCGGCGTGTACGGCGACGTCGTTAACGGCATCACGGACGTGAACGGCGAGGCTGCCGGTATGTTCATCGTCGACAACAACAGCTTCGGCGCAGTAGGCGCTAAGTCGGTGGCTGTGGTAGATCTCAGCGGACGCACCGTGCTTCGTGCTGAGAGCAGTTCGGCAAGTGTAGCAGGCTTGCAGCCCGGCGTATACGTTGGCGTGGCTAAGTTTGCAGACGGCAGCACTAAGTCGCTGAAGTTCGTGAAGAAATAAGTAGGAGGCTATGGCATTCTTGCCGTAGCCACAGTCTATAGAAATACAATTTATAGTAAGTGTCTCCTACGATAAGCAAAGCAACTTATAAATACAAAAATCCCGTTGCGCAGAAGCATCTGCACAACGGGATTTTTCATGCATCGATAATATGCACAAAAAAAATCGGGTGTCTCACGACATCCGATTTTCAAAAACAAACTACTTAAAAACTAATCTACTAAAACAAATCAAAATATCTTATATGCGAAGTTATGCTTTATCGTTTTTGCGAGCGATGTTTTATCGTTCTTTTTACGCTGGCAAAATTACTAATAAAAACAATTCGCTCCAAATCTTTTTTCTACTTTTTTGCTTGATTTAGAGCAAGAAGTAAGGGTTTGAACGATAAGTGTTACTATTTGAAACAAAAGTGTTAGTGGATATACGTGCTTGTAAACGTTTTCCTTAGAAACGTGTCATAAATTCCACTACAATCTTGTCGCGTTCAGAGCGATGAGCGATGCCTCCGTCGCGATAGAAATACTTCTCGTAGTTGAGTCGTATGTCGCTAACGAACGGTTTCTTGAGGCTCAGCGTTACGCCGCTCGTCAGACGCGAGCGCTGATAGTCGTTCACGATGAGCTTGCCTTCGGGGTTCGCCTTGCCGTTGAGATAGCGTGTGCCGTCGCTGTGGTCGCTCATGTAGTCGTAGCGCACAAGCGGAGTGACGTACTTCACGAGTCCCTTCTTCACCTTTATGTCGTAACTCACGAACGAGTTGAAGGCATGCACCGCCTTGAACGCGTTGTCGGCATAGTGCTTGTAGAGATACTCCGCTTCTACGTGCCATCCGTTCTGATGCCAGTAGGCGCCAGCGTCGTACATCATCACGTCGGTGTTGTCGGGCTTTATCTTCTGCGTGCTCAGCGTGAGGTTGAATCCGTGCGGCATGAGCAGTTGCGCCTTAGCCGAGAAGTTAACGTTCTTTGTCCAGAAGTCTTTCTGGTTGGTCAGTCCCGACCCGTTGAAGAGTCCTGCTTCGAGCACGATAGGGAAGCCCACATTGAACGTGTAGCCCAATGCCGCACCCACGTCGCGCACGTTGCCCACCTGCTTGGCTATGAACGAGCGGTTGGCGAAATACTGCTGGTGGGGCGAGCGGTGGGCGTCGATAGTGAACGGCACACGCATCTGTCCGATGGTGAACTGCATGGTCTGCCACGGCTTCAGTCGGGTGTAGGCGTCGAGCATCTTTATTTTGCCCTCGTCGCAGAGGTCGATCTCCGCCTTATAATATATAATAGGTGAGAGCGAACCGTCGATGCTCACGCGAGCGTTGCGCACCTCGAAGCGGTGTTCGCCCTCCTCGGTCTGCAGTTCGTACTTGGAGCGTATCGTTCCGTGGATGTTCATTGTGGGTTTCGCCTCAGACTTCTGCTCTGTAGCGGTTTCAGCTTTCGTCTCCTGCGCCATTGCCGTAGCGGTAGCGAGGCTGACGAGAGCTGTTGTGATGAATGTCTTCATTGCTTGTCGTGTTATGATTTCGGCTACAAAGGTCGACATTCTATTTTTTCACTGCGTGTCAAGAGTGTTACAATGCTGTTACCGGCGCTTTATCTGCCGTTCCACATAGTCTGATAGTCGCGCTTGGCAGCAGGAGCGGTCCACTCTGCAGGCACGAACTGCCAGTTGCCGTGTGTTTGCGGAGTGATGGGCGAATGTTCGCGCACATACCTTATTATATAGTCGCGCAGCGTGTAGTCGCCTCGCCACACTATGCGGCTTTCGAGCTGCGCCTTGTCTATGCCGGCGCCCTTGGTGAGCAGTCCGCCGCCGCCAGCCGCGCGATAGCTGTTTACAGCCACGCGATAAGTACGGCTTTCGTCGAATGCTGTGCCGTCAGCCATGCTCTTTATCACGATGCGCTCGCCGCGCGGCTTCGTCACATCCACGTTGTAGACTATGCCTGCCGCCGTGTCGAGATTGTAGAAAGGCTTGGTGAGTCCGAAGAACTTGTCGCGCGACGAGTCGCGGTTGTTCATACATATTAAGTGGTCGTCGGGCGATGTCATCGTTGCTACCCATCCGTCGTAGCTCATCTCAAGATAGCGGCGTATCTCGCTGCCCGTGAGCTGCATCATGCAGAGATCGTTCTCGTAGCTGTAGAGCTTGTACATGTCGGCGAGCGTAGCCGCACCGCTCTTCACCGTAACGTCGAACGACAGCGGACTGGCGAACGAGATTTCGGCTCCGCTTGTGCTGAGCATCACGTCGTGAACGAAATCGACGAGTGCGCTCGGACCGAAATAGCAGTCGCGCGAGGTCATTGATGTTGTGAACGAGCCTACCTCGGTGCCTACGTATTTCTTCACTTCCTCAATCTGACTCTCGAAAGCCTTCATGTATTGTTGGTTGACAGATCGTTTGCCCATGTCAACGATGTTCACCTTCAGACTCTTGCCCTTTCCTTTCTTGCTCACCTCAAGCTCGGCGTCGGCGACACGCATAGCGTTGTTGGCAGGATTGACGATGATGGTCGTAGAGCCGTCGGCACTCTTCACCTCCTCGTAGTGAGTAGAGTGGTCGTGTCCGTAGAATATCACGTCGAAGCCCGGCACCTCGCGAGCTATGTCGCGTGTGGCGTCGTTGAGCGAACCGTTTGTGAGGCTGCGGTCGTTTATGCCGGTGTGGAACAAGCCCACTATCACATCCGGACGCTCCTTCTTCTTCACCACATCCATCCACTTGCGTGCCGACTGCACGGCGTCTTCAAAGCGCAGTCCGCTCCACAGCTCTTCCGACAGCCACGACGGCACACCGGGAGTGATGAGTCCGATGACGGCTATCTTCACGCCGTCGCGCTTGAAGACCATGTAAGGCTTCTGATAGGGCAGACCGGTGGCGGTGCTCACTATATTGGCGCCGAGCATAGGGCAGTTGAGTTCCTTCACCCACTTGTCGTATACCGCATGACCCGTCTCCACATCGTGGTTGCCCATAGTCTGCACATCGTAGTGCATGAAGTTGCTCACAGATGCCGCGATGTTCTCCACATCGGTCTTCTCATAATTATAATATGTGACGACGGGCTGTCCTTGCAGCACGTCTCCTGCGTCCATCAGCAAGAGTCGGTCGCCGTATATGGTGCGCAGCGAGTCGACATACGACGACACGCGAGCGAGCGAACCATCGGTTGGCTGCTGGTTGATGAAGTCGTACGGGAAGAAGCGTCCGTGTACGTCGGTCGTCTCTATCATTCTTATCTTCACTGTCTTGTCTGCTTTGCCTCCTGCATAGGATGCTGCTGATAAGGCGAAAGCCATGAACATGGTCGCCAATGCCTTTGTATGATTTGTTTTCACTGTGTATGTTGTTGGGTTTAATAGTCTCAAAGTTACGTGTTTTAGGCAATATCCACAAATTATTCGTCGGTTTTTGAGTAATGCTTCGAAAATAAAGCGTAATTTTGCAATATAATATATCAACAAACATACCAACGAACAAATCAAAAACCAACAATCTATGAACAAATCAGTTATATTAAGTATGGCTTTTGCCGCTGTGATGTCTTTCTGTTCGCTGGCGACAAACGCACAATCGCTCTCTCCGTCTACAAAATGGCATTGGAACAAAGGCAAGATAATGATTGAGTCGCCAGAACGCCCCGCAGGACAGAAGGACGTGCTCGGACTGGCACTTCCGAAGATGAAGACGGTGCGCGTGGGTTTCGTCGGTCTTGGCATGCGCGGACCGAGTGCGGTAGAAGACTTCTGCTTGATACCTGGTGTGGAGATTGTGGCTCTCTGCGACTACGTAGAGGCGCGCGCAGCCAAGCAGAACGAGACGCTGCGCAAGCACGGGCTGGCTCCTGCCGCCGTCTATTACGGCGAGAAGGGCTATGAGGATCTGTGCCGCCGCAACGATATCGACCTTGTCTATATAGCTACCGACTGGGAGCATCATGCCGTTGTGGCAAAATGCGCTATGGAGAACGGCAAGAACGTAGCCGACGAGGTGCCCTCGGCAATGAACCTTGAGGAATGTTGGCAGCTCATCGACCTGGCTGAACAGAAGCAGCTCAACTGCATGATTCTCGAGAACTGCTGCTACGACTGGTTCGAGATGCGCACTCTGAATATGGCGCAGCACGGCGTGTTCGGCGAGATACTGCACGCGCAGGGCGCATACATACACAATCTTGACGAGTTCTGGGACTATTACTGGAAGAATCCTAACGGCTCTGACCCCGAGCAGCTCGGATGGCGACTGAAGTATAACCGCGAGAACCGTGGCGACATCTATGCCACACACGGACTTGGTCCGGTGGCGCAGCTGCTCGACATTCATCGCGGCGACCGCATGGCTACGCTTGTGGCTATGGACACGAAGAGCGTTCACGGCAAAGAGCTTGTTGAGGCTAAGACCGGCAAGCCCTGCGACGACTTCCGCAACGGCGACCACACCACCACTCTCATACGCACAGCTAACAAGAAGGTGATAGAGTTGCAGCACGACGTGATGAATCCGCAGCCCTACAACCGCCTGTATCAGCTTACCGGAACGCGCGGATTCGCCAACAAGTATCCCGTCGAAGGTTATGCTCTCGACAGCAAGCAGCTCGCGGCAAGCGGCGTGCAGCCACAGGTCGACAATCTCTCTACGCACAGCTTCATGCCAGAGGCTGAGAAGCAGGCTCTCGAGGCCAAGTACGACCATCCTATTCTGAAGAAGTTCGGCAAGCTGGCTAAGGAGGTAGGCGGCCATGGAGGCATGGACTTCATCATGACCGCGCGCCTCGTGTATTGTCTGCAGAACGGTCTGCCGCTCGATATGGACGTATACGACTTGGCTGAGTGGTGCTCCATTGCAGAGCTTGGAGCTTTGTCGATGGACAACGACTGCGCTCCGGTGGCTTTCCCCGACTTCACGCGTGGTCTCTGGAACAAGTTCAAGGGCTACAAGCATGCTTATGCCACACCTGAGGAAGAGGCTCAGACCGAGGCTGCTGCCAACAAGTTCACAAAGGCATACAAGGAGGCTACTGCTAAGCTGAAGCTCTGGACTCTCTACGACAATGTGCAGAACGCCAAGACTGATGCTGCGAAGAAGAAGGCGCAGACCCAGCTCGACAAGGCTGTGGCTAAGGCGAAAAATCATGCCGCAAAGCTTTGCGCTTTGTGATATTATATGTAACTTCGCCCCGAAACGAATCAAACTAAGCACTATCCACGTATGAAAAAGATCAAGTTGGGCTTGCTCCCTAAGATTATCATTGCCATTATCCTCGGTATCGGGTTCGGCATCGTGTCGCCCGACATGCCCGTGCGCGTGTTCGTAACGTTCAACGCGCTCTTCAGCGAGTTCCTCGGTTTCCTTATTCCGCTCATCATCGTCGGACTCGTCACGCCGGCTATCGCCGACATCGGCAAGGGAGCCGGCAAGCTGCTTGTAATAACCGCACTCATGGCGTACGGCGCCACCGTCTTCTCCGGCTTCCTTTCTTATGGAGTGGGGCAGGCGGTGTTCCCGGCGCTCATAACCGACAACCTGCAACTGGCGCAGATTAGCGAGGCGAAGGGCATAGAGCCGTTCTTCACCGTGAGCATCCCTGCTTCGCTCAACATTATGACTGCTTTGGTTATGGCGTTCACCTTCGGTCTGGGCATCGCCCATCTTGAGTCGCACACGCTGAAGTCGATGTTCGGCGAGTTCCGCGACATCATCACAAAGACCATACAGGTAGTGGTGCTGCCGCTTTTGCCCATCTATATCTTCGGCATCTTCTTCAACATGACCCACTCGGGCGAAGTGTTCAAGGTGCTCAGCGTGTTCGTGAAGATTATCGGCGTAATCTTCGTGATGCACATCTTCCTGCTCATTTTCCAGTATTTCGTAGCCTCGCTCTTCGTTCGCAAGAACCCGTTGCGCCTGCTTCTCAACATGATGCCGGCTTACTTCACGGCTCTCGGCACGCAGTCGTCGGCGGCTACCATTCCCGTCACGCTGCGCCAGACCATAAACAACGGCGTTAACAAGGACATTGCGGGCTTCGTCATTCCGCTCTGCGCCACCATCCACCTCTCGGGCAGCACGATGAAGATAGTGTCGTGCGCGTTGGCGCTGATGATGATGCAGAACATTCCGTACGACTTCCAGATGATGTCGGGCTTCATCCTCATGCTGGGCATCACGATGGTGGCGGCGCCGGGCGTACCGGGCGGCGCTATCATGGCGGCTCTCGGCATTCTCTCGTCGATGCTCGGCTTCGACGACCAGTCGCTCGCACTCATGATTGCGCTCTACATAGCTATGGACAGCTTCGGCACAGCCTGCAACGTCACTGGCGACGGCGCCATCGCGCTCGTCGTAGACAAACTCACCTACTGGCACAAACGCTCTCATAATGATAATAATGTGTAGCGAAGCGGCTGTGTGCGCAAAAAGGAGATAAAATCATTATTTCCACAACAAAAAGTTTGGTGAATAGATATATTTATGTACTTTTGCAATCGGTATCGTTCTGTAGCGATATCATTAAACCATAAATAATGTAACAACTATGAACAGAAAAACAATTCTGACATCAGCCATTCTCGCACTGTTTGCAGTGGGACAGAGCTACGCCGACAACAGTTTTGTCGTGAAAGACTCGTCTACCGGCGCAAAGCAGATGGAGGCAAAGCTGAGCACAGTAAGTCGTATCTGCTTCAAGAACGGCAAGATGGAAGTAAAGTTCGCCGACAAAACCATACGCGAACTCGCTTTCACCAACTCTACCGTGCTGTACTTCGAAGGCGAACCGACGAGCGTTACGCAGGTCGTAGGCAGAGCCGATGGCTTGCAAGTGATGTATGCTGGCGGATTCGTGTCGGCTAACGGACTCACCGGTCCTGCCAACGCTGCCATCTACAACATTCAGGGACAGCGCGCCATGAGCCTCAAGGCTTGGGACGGCACACCGGTCAGCACCGACGCGCTCAGCAGCGGTGTGTATATTCTTAAAGTTAACAACAAATCAATTAAATTCGTAAAGAAATGAAGAAATTCTTCTCTATAGCGGCACTCGCATTGGCGATGTCGACAGGCGTACAGGCACAGACCGACGTAGTACCCAACCGTATGATCATCAACTCTTCTGTAGCAAGCAAGGCTTACGCAGTAGACCATGTTGATAGCATCTCTTTCGCACGCAAAGAGGGCGAAGTAAAGGCCAATTTGGAGTTCCTCAGATATGAAAAGAACGAAGATGAAGGCGATATCGTATACGTAAAGGTTACACGTACCGACCCGAGCAGTACTTTCAGAATCGACGTTCTGCCTACAAATACTGCAAAGCAGTACGACGACATTACATTCGCACGCTACTTCGAGCGTATGTCGGGTACGCAACTCGCTGAGGACTTCTCTGAGGGCAAACTCTCTGGCTTCGCTCGCGAGTTCACAGCCAACACTTCCTATACCGTTGTTACTCTCGCTTACGACGAGTACGGCGTGCCGTGCCAGGTTTCACGCGCAGAGTTCAAGACTCCGAAGGTGCCTACAGTAGGCAACCCGTCTGTGACATACACTGTCGACGAGACCACATCAAGCAGCTTCACTCTCACCGTTACTCCTAACAAGGATTGCGCAGAGTTCTATTGGTGCCAGTTCGAGAAGGGTAAGGCACAGGAGCAGTTCGAGCAGTGGGGACCGATGTTCGGTCTGTCAAGCATTGAGGCTATGATCAAGCAGTTCAGCGGCAAACCTTACTCTGAGGAGGCTACAAACACATGGAATGAACTTGCTCCTGGTACCGACTATGAGGTAGCAGTATTGCCTGTTGACGTTGAGGGCAACTTCGGCGACCTCGTCTACATCTACGTTACAACAAAGGGTCAGGGTGGCGACGGTGTTGCTCAGGTAGACGTAACCGTAGGCGACTACGTTAACAATGGTGGCTCGTATGTGCAGACCGTAACCTTCACACCGAACGACCAGACCGCCCTCTACCACGATGCTATCTGCGTTAAGGACAAGTACGAGGAGTTAGGTGGTGACAAGTGGGCTAAAGAATACCTTATGCAGGATATTAAGGAGGACCCGAACTGGAACCAGTATGGAGTAGACAAATATCCTTTCACGGCAACTCCTAACACTGCCTACTATGCTCTTGCTCTCGCAAAGAACGCTAAGGGCGAGTGGGGTCCGCTCACAAAGCACGAGTTCACAACAGGTGCAGCTCCTGCAGGCGTAGCTCCTGCCAAGGCTGTTGCTATGCCGAAGCGCGTAGCTACAAAGAAGGCTGCTAAACGTACAGCCGTAGCTCCGGTTATGCGCACAATGACGCTCGTTCAGCAGTAAGAAAAGATAAATAAATAGAAAAGGTGCAACGTGTTTGACGTTGCACCTTTTTTGTTGGTATGCTATCGGGGCAATACTATCTCTGCCACAATCGGACGATGGTCGGAAGCCTGCGTGTTCAGAACATCCGAGAAAAGCGTCACCGCCGGATGCTGTGTGCCTCCCTTTCCGTTTTTGTTCGCACTCTTGCGTTTGTACGCAGCTATGTAGTCGAGACACTCCGTCGGCTTGTCGGCAGGCCACGACTTCTGCTTGCCGCTGCATATCTGGAATTTCTCCTTAAACTGGCGTATGAACGGCGAATCGGGCTTGTCGTTCAGGTCGCCAGCCACCACGAACGGCTTTCCGCTTTTCTTTGCCGCCTCCTCAATGATGCTTATCGACGCAATGCGGTCGGCTTCGGTGAGCGAGAGGTGGGTCGATGCAAATACGAAGTCGTCGAACTCCGCCACAAGCAGCGTTCGTGCCTCCTCACTTCCAGGCAGCGCATACTGTCTGACGCTTATCGGACGCTCGCGCGAGAGTATGCCGATGCCGTATTTGCCGCCTTCTAAGTCTATTGCGGGTGCATACGATGCGTAGTAGTTCAGCTGTTCTGCTATCTCGCCCAGCGCATAAGTGTTGTTCGTGCGCTGCGTCATGCTGTCCACCTCCTGCACCGCCACTACATCCGGCGATATAGCCCTCAGCACCTCGGCTATGCGCTTGTAGTTGAGCTGGTTGTCCATGCCCATGCCGTGCTGTATGTTATACGAAGCCACGCGCATCTGGTGCGGCGGTATGCCCGAGTTGTCTTGTGCGTTGCAAGTGACCGATGCGGTCATAGCCGCAGGCAGGAGAAGCGATAAGAATATGCGCTTCAGCTTTTGGTTTACTGTTTTCTTTGTCTTCATTCCTATTGTTTTCATTCTTATTGTTTTTTATAATTATCGTTTTCGAACCGCTAAGTTCGCAATAAATTCTGACAACTGCAAGAGTTTGTAGCTAAAGTTGGTGGTGTAGAAGCCCAAGAAGTGTTCTTCAAAATGCTAAAGATAGTCGTTGGACGGCGAACGGAATCCGATCGGACGGCGTACGGAATCCGATCGGACGGCGAACGGAATCCGATTGGACAGCGAACGCAATCCGATCGGGCGGCGAACGGAATTCGATAGGGTGGCGTCCGCAAAAAAAGGGGGTGCACTTGTCTCAAGTGCACCGCTTGCTATTGTTAGTTGCGTTGAAAAGCTATCTTTATTGTTTAGATACACTTTTAATCTGGTCAGACTTCGTACGCAAAAAGGGTGCACTTATCCTCCTCACTCGCGTATAATATTATAATGTGTACGCCCACAATTACGCGCTTTAATTGT
>OCPT01001092.1_pt1 | contig 17039 bp, 17 predicted proteins | sample 1538741 | NCBI WGS metagenome assembly OCPT01 (sample SAMN04571723, study PRJEB22368) | human gut metagenome | biome: human gut; material: stool | host: Homo sapiens | place: Luxembourg | collected 2012-12-06 | reverse complement strand
ATAAAAATGAGAAAATGTAAATATTTTTAATCAGACCTTGAACAAAATCAAAAGTGTGATAAGATAAAAACTGTAAAACAAAAGACAAAACGCAGAAATAATCTTTAAAACACAGAAAAAGAAAGGAAATAATATGGAAATTACAGACAGTGCAAGGAACAGGATGTTTTCAAATAAAGATCTCGTACGATTGATCATACCGTTGATCATTGAGCAGATGTTAACTGTAACGGTAGGACTTGCGGACTCTATCATGACAGCGAATGTTGGAGAAGAAGCTGTATCAGGAGTTTCATTGGTAGACAGTGTTATGGTATTGATGATCAATCTGTTCTCGGCATTGGCAACTGGAGGAGCCGTCGTTGCAGGGCAGTTTCTCGGACAGAGAAAAAATATCATGGCATGTAAGACAGCAGACCAGTTGATCTTATTTATTGTTTCATTATCTGTAGTGATCATGGCAGGAATTTATGCATGTAAAAACTTTATTTTAAATGTAGTGTTTGGAAATATTGAACCAGGAGTTATGCATAATGCGGAAATATATCTGATGATCGTCACGGCATCTATTCCATTTATTGCAATATATAATGGATGCGCCGCATTATTCCGTATCATGGGGAATTCAAAGATTTCTATGAATATGTCTATGTTGATGAACGGTATCAACATCGCAGGAAATGCGATTTTGATCTATGGGTTTAAATTTGGAGTTGAGGGAGTTGCGATCCCAACATTAGTATCAAGAATTGTTGCAGCAGTTGTTATGGTAAGACTGCTCGCAAAACAAAATCAGGATGTGCATTTAAGCAAACATATCCATTTTCATTTTAAGGGATATTTAATACAGAAGATTTTACATATCGGAGTACCAAACGGAATTGAAAATAGTATGTTCCAGCTAGGAAGAATCATGGTATTAAGTATCGTTGCAGGATTTGGGACATCATCTATCACAGCCAATGCCATCGGAAATGTGGTAGCATCATTTGAGTTAATCCCAGGAATCGGAGTAGGATTTGCAGTGCTGACCGTTGTATCAAGATGCATCGGAGCTGGAGATTATGAAGCTGCAAGATACTATACAAAGAAGCTGTTAAAAGTAGCCTATGCAGCATTGATCGCATTAAATATCATCGTAGTTATGATCTTACCACTGATCATTCAGGTATATCATTTATCACCAGAAACAGCAGCGATCACAAGAAAGATCTTATTATATCATACTTTATGCTGTGTAACGATCTGGCCGCCAGCATTCACGATCCCGAACACATTAAGAGCCGCAAATGATGTCAAATACTGTATGGTTGTAGCATCAGCCACGATGTGGATATTTAGAATCTTCTGCAGCGTTGTTCTTGGAAAATGGATGGGACTTGGAGTCTTCGGAGTCTGGGTAGCAATGACATTAGACTGGGTATTCAGAGGAATCCTGTTTGTCAAACGATACATACAAGGGAAATGGCAGAGAATGGAATTGATTTAAATGAAACAGATTAAACAAAGAAATTGTAGAAGATAAGAACAGCCCAGAATCGTCAGGTATAAAAAGACGATTCTGGGCTGTTTTAAAATTTGTATCTAGAATATAAATCCAGGATCTTCAGAAGTATCCATTTCATCAAAAGTAACTTTTTCCGTTAATTTATTCTTTTTATTTTCCATTGTAATAAAAGCACGGCAATTTGTTGGGATTGTAACGGAAGAACCTTTTACTTTTTTCATTTTAGTAGCTCCTGGCTTGTAAGTATAAATAGATTTTACTCTCCAGTTCTTATTAGGAGTGATCTTGATGTTACGTCCCATAAAGGAAATCCCAGATCCGTTTTTATTCTTAAAATCAGAAGTACAGTCTTCAGATCCGTTTTTATTCTTAAAATCAGAAGTATAGTCTTTTCCATCCACTACGATCTTCTTAAAAGGATTTGAGTATTTTATAACTTTAACTGTTGTTTTTACAGAATAAGTTTTACCTCTGTATTTAAATTTTGCAGTGATTTTTGTTGATCCTGTTTTCTTAAGTTTTACACCGATTCCTACCTGATTGTTATCTGCAATAAGATAATAATCTTTTCCAAAAGTTTTTGTAGAAATAACCTTTTTATTTGAAGATTTAACCTTCATACCATTACGCAGGATGGATTCTGAATTAGAGCGATTTGTTCCCTTGATATAGATCACATTTGTGTAAAAACCATTCCCGCCATTATCTTTTTTGTCATAACTTAATGTTGTCTTTTTAGGTAGAGAAAATTTTGCTTTCGCATTTACACTATAAGCAGAACACATACCTACTGTTAGTACAGATGCCAGAAAAATAGAGGCACCTTTTAAAAAACTTTTCTTCATAAAATTCTCCTTTCGATGAACAAAAAATACAAAATCATTATAGCATAGAAATATGCAAAAATGTAAGGTATAATAAGGATAAAACAACCTTCAAGGAGGATACTGTTATGAATAAAAAAGAACTGGCACTAGAAGTCATTGAGCGTCTGAAGAATGAATATCCAGATGCAGACTGCACACTGGAATATGATCAGGCGTGGAAATTATTAGTTAGTGTAAGACTGGCGGCTCAGTGTACGGATGCACGAGTAAATGTCGTGGTAAAAGGATTATTTGAAAAATATCCAACAGTAGAAGCACTGGCAGCAGCAGACGTTGCAGATATTGAAGAAATCGTACGACCCTGTGGTCTTGGAAAGAGCAAGGCAAGAGATATCAGCAAATGTATGAAAGTTTTAAGAGATGAATATAACGGTAAGATCCCAACCGATTTTAAATCGATTCTAAGTCTTCCTGGGGTCGGAAGAAAAAGTGCCAACCTGATCATGGGAGATGTTTTTGGCAAACCTGCGATCGTTACGGATACACATTGTATCCGTTTGGTCAACCGGATTGGATTGGTTGATGGGATAAAAGACCCTAAAAAAGTTGAGATGGCATTATGGGAGATCGTTCCACCAGAAGAAGGAAGTGATTTCTGCCACAGGCTGGTATGGCATGGAAGAGATGTCTGTACGGCAAGAACAAAGCCTCATTGTGAGAGATGTTGTTTGAATGATATCTGTGCACAAATTATATAAAGGTACCATGATCAAAAGTATGAAAGGAGAAAGTTTATGAGGAAACTATTAAGAAGAGCTGCCAGTATTGCATTAGCAGCGGCAATGCTATTTACAACTGCAGGAGTCAGCCAGAAGAAGGTAGAGGCTGCTTCTACAGGGAAATTATCTGTTACAGGATATCAGGACTATAGTGATGCACAGAAAATCTTAAAAGAAGTGAACAAATACCGTAAGAAAAATGGACGCAAAGCATTGAAGATGGATCGAGGATTGACAAATTCAGCAATTATGCGTGGATTTGAAACAACGATCTATATTCCAGAAACAAGTCCGCATAGAAGACCAAATGGAAAGCTTTCAAAAAGTATCAACAAGAAGATCATCTATGAAAACTGCGCACAATCCGCAGAAACTACACCGAAGCAGATCGTAAAGGGTTGGATCAATTCTTCCACACATAGAAAAGGTCTGTTACTTTCGAATGCAAAAAGTGTAGGGGTTGCAGCAGTTACGGTTGTGTCAAGAGACGGATACGAAGCCAATACCTGGGTATTAGACTTTAGCAGTTCCAAAGCAAAGAAAGTAGAAAAATCCAAGGCAAGAAAGCAATTTACAAAAAATATCGTGACAAAGAATTCATATTTAAAGAAGAGTTATTTAAAACTAGACAGCAGATACGGTACAATATGGGAAACAGAAAAAATGCAGATGAAGCCAACATATCAAGGCAAAATGATGAAAGAGTACGGTGTGTATCCAACAGTGATCAATACATCATCTTTCACATCATGGAAGAGTAGTAATCCATCCGTGGCATCTGTTGACTCGAATGGAAGAATCACAGGAAATAAAGCTGGAACAGTGACGATTTCTGCAAAATTAAAAACAGGGACAAAGATAACGATTTCAAAGAAGATCAAAGTTGTACCGACGAATCAGCAAATCGATCCATGGGAATAGGCAAAAACTAAAGAAGCAGGATAGAATAAAAAAACGTAATCTCAAGAGGTTCATTTGAGATTACGTTTTTTTTCTATAGGATTATGCCTGAAATCCAAGGTAGGCATTGATTCTCTTATGAAATAGAGAAGAAAATATATTTGTAATATTACCACTTAAGAAAGCGGCGATCACGGTTCCGATTCCAACGGATGGTAATTCTGGAAGCAATACAAAAGAAGAGATCGCAGAACATACAGTAAATAAAACTTCCAGACAAACTCTGACAGCGCCAAAGCTTATATTTTTCTTATCAGAGATAGTTTTCACAAGTCCTTCCATTGGCATAACAGCGAACCCGGAACTGATCGTGAATCCGACACCTATTGATAGAACGGCACATGCGATGACAGATAGTAAAATCTTAGCGGCAAGTCCATGAGGTTCAATAAAGAATAAACCATAAGAAGTAAATTCGATAAATAAAGAATAAACAAAAGTCAAACCAAGCTGAGTCAACTGCATTTTCCCGAATTCATGAAGGATCAGAGCTTCGCAAACTAAGAAAGTAGAGTTGATCAGGAAGTTAAATAAGGCATAGCTGTGAACTGGGGAAAGATAACTTAATGTCAAAGCCATCGTACAGCTAGGTGCAACTCCAAGAGCTGCTTTCAAAAATAAATTAGAACCAACAGACATGATCAACAGTCCTAAAATATAAAATAACAATCTATGGTAAAAAAATCTTTTTTTGTTTTTCATAATATCAACGATTCCTTTCATCAAAATTTCATATTTTATCAATCGTATTCCCTTTGTGTTTCTTATTATATATATAGAGAGCGAAGTATTGCAATTCCAGTTGAGATTTGATATATTCCAAATAGGAATATACGAAGATATTTGAAAAGGGTATGGAAAAATGGAAATACAGCAATTATATTATTATATGGAATTATGTAAACAGAAAAATTTCACAGAAGCTGGATATGCCTGTAACATGACACAAGGTGCATTATCAAAACAGATCCGTAAGTTGGAAAATGAGTTAGGAATTACACTGATCCGCAGGAATACAAGGAAATTTGAGTTGTCCAAAGAAGGAGAGATCTTTTTATCTTATGCAAAGAAAATGACAGGAACCTATGAAGAGATGCTGAAAAATGTTCAGAAAAATCAGGAAATTAAGATTGGTTGTATGCCGGTTCTTGCACCATATCATTTTGCAAGATTGGTGGCGGATTTCAGAAAAGAATATCCAGATATCAAACTTGTGATTGATGAAAGAATCGCAAGTGATATTCAGGAAAACTCCGATCGTTATGATTTCTTGATCTTGAGAGAAAATATGATGGAAGATCAGAAAAAATTCCGTTTTTCCCCACTGTATGATGATAAATTGTGTGCAGTGTTATATGAAAAACATCCGCTTTATGGAAGAGATCGACTTCAACTGAAAGAATTGAAAGATGATGTTTTTATCTTCCCAGAGAGAGGCAGCGGAAGTTACGAAGTGTTTTATAAGAGTTGTGAGAAAGCAGGATTTGAACCGAAAATAGCTTTTGAATTTCCACAAGCAAATACAATCATGAGTTTTGTAAGTGAAGGGGTTGGGGTTACGATCACATTTTCAACGGTTTATAGAGAAGCTAAATGTGCTGGAGTTAAAATGATACCATTAGAAGATGAATTACATTCTGTGATATCACTATTTTATAGAAAAAATAAGCCATTGGATTATGCAAAGAAGCAGTTTTTAAATTATGTAAGAGAGCATTTGTATACGTAAAAAAATTAGAAGGCATATTGTGAATCTGTTATACTAGAGGAAGTAAATACAAGGAGAATTCTTATGAAGTATGTCATAAAAATAATACTGATCGTGACATGCCTGATCATTATGTTACCATTTGGCGGATGTGGCCGGAAGAAGCAGGTAACAGCTCAGAAAGCAGGAGTATTAAAGCCAGAAGCACCGGGGAAGGAAGTTTTGGATCATGGGGAGGCTGTGGTTGATATATCGAATGTGGCTCAAGGCTATGTAGCACTGCGATATAAGGGAAGTGCAAAGAAGATCAGTGTTGAAGTGATCGGAAAGAATAATAAAGTATATAAATATTTTATTGAACGGACAAAAGAGCCGACATATTTTCCATTGACCAGTGGAAATGGTACATATCAGATCTCTGTATATGAAAATGTGCAGGACGATGAATACAGTGTTTTGATGATGGATAGTTTTGAGGTGAAATTAAAAAATAAATTTCTGCCATTTTTATATCCTAACCAGTATGTAGAATTTACAAGTAAGACGAAAGCAGTAAAGGAAGCGAAGAAACTGGCAAAAGATTCCAAAGATGATCTGGCAATCGTCAAAGCTGTTTATAATTATGTGGTCAAAAATGTAAAATATGATGATGAGAAAGCGCAGAATGTTCAGAGTGGATATCTGCCATCGGTAGATGAGACATTGAAGACAAAGAAGGGAATCTGCTTTGATTATGCTGCTCTGATGACGGCGATGCTGCGTTCGCAGGGGATTCCGACCAAGCTTGAGATCGGGTATTCAGGGGATATCTATCATGCCTGGATCAGTACCTGGCTGAATGAAAAGGGATGGGTAGATAATATCATTCAGTTCGATGGGAAAAGCTGGGAGTTAATGGATCCGACACTGGCAGCGAATAGTGATAACAAGGAAGATGTGAAAGAATATATTGGGAATGGAGAACATTATGTACTTCAGTATAGTTATTAAGAAGGGATAGATATGAAGAAGAAACTTAGCAACGAAGAACTGATCACATTTTGTGGTCAGATGGCGCTGATCTTGAAATCTGGGATTTCATCGCTTGAGGGGATTTACATTATGGAAGATGGAGATGTCCAGACAGAAGGCAGGGAGATATTAAAAGAGATCCGCGAAGAACTTGAAATGTGTGGAATGCTTTATCCTGCAATGGAGAAAACAGGGGTTTTCCCAGAATATGCACTTCATATGACGGAGATCGGAGAACAGACAGGAAGATTGGATGAGACGATGGAAGCATTGGCGGCATATTACCAGAGGGAAGAAGAAATATTAGATGCGGTCAAGAGTGCAGTGACTTATCCGGTTGCGATGCTCGGGATGTTGTTAGTGATCGTTGCAGTATTATTTATAAAAGTTATGCCAGTATTTGAACAGGTATATATGCAATTAGGGCAAGAGATGACAGGAGTTGCACGTCAGTTATTGAATATTGGAGATTGGATGAGGCAGTCAGCAATTGTTCTGGTAGTTTTGGCAGTGGTGATCTTGATCATAGTATTTTTCGTTATTTTTTATAAAAAGGCAAGAATTGAATTTATCTCGAAGATACAAACCATCGGATTTATGAAGAAAATCGCATGGAAACGTGCAAGAACAAGATTCGCAAGTGGAATGGCGATGGCTTTAAAGAGTGGACTTGACATGGATGAAAGTTTGTCACTTTCTGAGAAACTAACAGATTATGAACCATTGAAAATGAAGATTCAGCAATGTCAGGAACAGATGAAAGAAGGAGAAACATTTCCGAAAGCATTGAAAGAAGCACATATTTTTGATGGAATGCAGGAAAGATTGATGATCATTGGTTATGAAACGGGTGCCGTAGATGAGGTAATGGAACAGGCAGCAGATCTGTATCAGAAACAACTGCAGGATCAGATTCAGAAGATGATCGCTGTGTTAGAACCGACGCTGGTAGGAATCTTATGTGTGATCGTAGGGATCATTTTATTATCTGTCATGTTGCCACTAGTTGGTATTATGGCTGGAATTGGATAAGGGAGGCAGATTTTGAGAAATCGTTTTCAAAAACAAAGAAAAATTGACAATAAAATTCGAATTTTCCTGCCAGTTATGATCTGTGGCATTATGGTGGCTGTGTTATGGAATAGCAGCAGCCAGATTTTTCGGGAAACAAAGAAAAGACAGGAAGAAAGTCTGAAAGAAGCCGTGATCAAAGGGGCGGTACAATGTTACAGTGTGGAAGGGCGATATCCAGAAAGTCTTTCTTATATGGAGAAACATTATGGATTGGAGTATGACAAAGACGAGTTTGTGATCTCATATGAGATCATTGGGTCTAACCGCATGCCACAAGTTACGGTGATCCCATTGAATGAGAGGTGAGGTTTTTGGAGAGACAAAGACATATGACAGATCAGATGTTTCTTGTGATCTTATTTGCAGTGTTTGCAGTTTGTGCGTTTTCCTTGAGTATGATCGGGGCGAATATATATAGTCATACAGCTTCTGTGATGAATGAGGATTATGAGGAACGGATCGATATTTCTTATGTAACAGAAAAGATAAGACAGTGGGATGAAAAGGACAGCATCGAGATCGGCAGCTTTCATGGACGCACAGCCCTGATCCATACAGAAAAGATCAATGGGAAAAAATACAATACATATCTCTATCAAGAGAAGGGTGCGTTGAGAGAATTAATGGTAAGAGAAGGTCTGGATACAACAACGATGCAGGGAGAGAAGATCGTGGCAGCAAAAGATTTTTCTGTAATAGAAACAAAACAGCTGTATCATATAAAGATTCAGGGAAGTGATGGCAAGATATATCAGAACTGTGTATACAGACACAGCAGGAATTAGGAGGAAGTATGAGACAAAAAAGCAATGGAACACACCTGATCCTGATGGAATTAATGATGGTATTATTCTTTTTTGCAATCTGTGGATCAATCCTGCTTCAGGTATTTGTAAAAGCTCATAACATTAGTGCAAAAGCAAGAGAAATGACAGAGACAAAAAATTATGTAACACAAGCTGCAGAACTGATAGAAGCGGGTGCTTATGACATCAAAGATTTTCAAGAATATTTTACACAAATAGATGGTAAAGCCGGAGATTATCAGTGTTATTATGATCAGGATTGGAATGAGATAAAGAAAACAAAAGCCCGTTATCATATGACGATAAAGCTTGAAAGGCAGCCAGCGAAAGTTCTGGGAAAGATTACGATGTGGAGGGGAAACCAACAGATTTATCAGCTTGATATTTTAAGATACAGGCAGGAAAGGAAAGATAATGAAAGATCGTAAAATGCCATTTTTAGGGATTGGAGCAGCTTCGATCGTGCTCGTGTTAGCTATGGTCTGTTTAGCAGTTTTTGCGGCTTTGACACTTTCAAGTGCCAAGGGAGATCATACGTTAAGTAAAAAGAATTTGGAACGTACGTCGGCTTTTTATCAGGCATCCAATGCGGCGAATGAACAAGTTGGAACGATCGATGAGAAACTATGGAAGTTGTATCGCAGATCTAAGGATAAAAAAGATTATATGAAAAGGGTTGGTCGATCGTTTACAAAAAGCAAGGGGATTTCATATAATAAAAAAGAGAAAACAATTGCATTTCAGGAAAGTATCACAGACACACAGCAGTTATCTGTGAAATTGCAGATTTATTATCCGGAGAAAAAGAATGATCTGTGTTATGAAGTGATCAAATGGAAAAAAGAAGCTGTTGGGGCATGGAAGAAGGATGATTTCCTTCCGGTTTATAGAAATAAGTAAAAGGGGCCAGCATGAATATTGAAGAATTTTTAACATTAGCAGCAAAAGAGGAAGCCTCAGATCTGTTTATTGTAGCAGGGCTTCCATTGACGATGAAAGTAAATGGAGTGATGCGTCGCATCAATGAAGAAAAAATGATGCCGCAAGATACGGAAAAAATAATCCGGGAGATTTATGAGAAAGCGTTAGACAGAGACATAGATCAACTGTTGAAGACAGGGGATGATGATTTCTCATTTGCAATTCCTGGATTGTCAAGATTTCGTGTCAGTGCATATAAACAGAGAGGATCCTTAGCGGCAGTGATCCGTGTGATCGCATTCCGCCTGCCAGACTATAAGCAATTAAGAATACCAGAGCAGGTAATGAAATTAAGTGAATTAAACAAAGGACTTGTGCTTGTAACAGGACCAGCGGGAAGTGGAAAATCCACGACACTTGCATGCATGATAGAAGAAATCAATGAAACAAAAGAAGATCACATCATCACATTGGAAGATCCTTTGGAATTTTTACATCAACATAAGAAAAGTATCGTCAGTCAGAGAGAAGTAAACATGGATACTGTAAATTATGTTACTTCCTTAAGAGCCGCATTAAGACAAAGTCCGGATGTGATATTGCTTGGGGAAATGAGAGATTATGAAACGATTCAGGTAGTTATGACAGCTGCAGAAACAGGGCATCTGGTATTTTCAACACTTCATACTATCGGGGCAGCGAATACGATCGAACGTATCATAGATGTATTTCCACCAAATCAGCAACGTCAGATCATGATTCAGCTGGCTTCTGTATTACAGGCAGTGATCTCCCAGCAGCTGATACCAACGATGGATGGAACATTGATCCCTGTGTTTGAGATCATGGAAGTGACCCCGGCGATCCGCAATATGATCCGTGAAAATAAAGTGCATCAAATAGATGGTTTGATCTATTCCTCTACAGGGAGCGGAATGATATCTATGGACCAGTCATTGATCAATCTATATAAAGAAGGACAGATCAGCAAAGAAACTGCGATTTTATATGCATCCAATCCAGAAATGATAATAAAAAGGATCCGCTAAGAAATATGGTCAGAAACAGGCTGAAATCCATCGGAATTTATTGACAAAAAAGTGCGAATATTGTACGATAAAAATATATTATAGGGTGAGTGTCTCTCATATGGAGATTGAGAGACAAAAGCAAAGAGTATAGATATTAATATTAAGAAGGGGCGAGAGTTATGAAGAAGAAAGTCATGGTCGGATTGGTGTCCGTGGTAGTAGCTGTTGCATTGGTTTTTGGTGGAGTCACATTTTACAATAACCGTCAGCAGGAGAAGTTTGAGAAGCAGATGGCTTCCTATGAAAGCGTTGATACTATGCAGCATCCAAGCGAAGCAACAACATCAATTGATGGGATTCAAGTACCGCTTGGCAAGAAACCGAAGGTAACGACGAAGAAAACAACAAAGAAAAGCACAAGAATCCAGAAGCTTAAGAAGAAAGCAAGCAGAAGCAAAATAACAACAAGAAGAACAACAAAGAGAAGAACAACAACATCTCAGAATCATTCCAGACGTAAGGTTGTGAATACAAAAGTTGTCAAAACACAGAAGGATTATGACAAGAAGGGTTCTAAGAAGAGAACGATCAAGACAGTCGTTCAGACAACGATCAAGACAACAACGGTTGAATTGAGTCAGATGTCTGGTGTTTCTGGAACAACATTAAGAACACTTGGTTCTCAGGCAGATGGTAAGATCTTGAATGCATTTGAAGATCTGAAGTTTAAGATGGTGATTGATAAAAATGCGGAAGCGACAGGTGTATTTAGCGTTAAGAGCCATAAGATCGCACTTCAGAGTGCGAGATCTTCTGTATTACTTCACGAATTAGGACATTTTGCTAATTTCCTTGCAGGAGATAAAGTTGGAACGAGTCAATGGAAGTCAATTTACAATGCTGAGAAGAATAAATATGATGGATATAACAAAGCATATGCGATCAAATCAGCATCTGAGTATTTTGCAGAATCTTACAAGGATTATAAGGAGCATCCATCCGCATTAAGATCAAAGAGACCAAGAACTTACCAGTTTGTTAAGAGTACGATTGATGGAATTACAGACAGCGATGTACAGAACATCAAAGATACCTATGGAGAATACTGGGGATTATAGGACGATACCTGAAGGAGTACTTTCTCAGAAAGTACTCTTTTTTTTGCCAATTGCCTGTGTTGCTCTGTAGAATGTGAAAGAATGTATAAACAAGGGATATTTTAAAAAATTAAAGGAGAAATAAGATGTTAAAGATCAAGGAATACGTCAAAGCAGAAAGTCTTGAGCAAGCTTATGAGCTGAATCAGAAGAAGACCAACTGCGTGATCGGTGGCATGTTGTGGCTTAAGATGGTCACAAGAAATGTACAAAAAGCAATTGATCTGTCGGGTCTTGGACTTGATCAGATCGAAGAAAATGATGAGGAATTTTCAATCGGAGCAATGGTAACACTAAGACAGATCGAACTTCATGAAGGATTAAATACATGGAGTCAGGGAGCGGTAAAAGAAAGTGTGACACACATTGTCGGAGTGCAGTTCCGTAATCTTGCGACAGTAGGTGGAAGTATTTTTGGAAAGTTCGGTTTTTCTGATGTATTAAGCTGTTTTCTGGCGTTTGACAGTTATGTGGAGTTACATCATGAAGGAATCATTCCATTAGATCAATTTGCAGCCAATAAATATCCAAATGATATTTTAGTGCGTCTGATCATTAAGAAGCATCCGCAGGAAAGTGTTTATCTTTCTCATAGAAATACAAAGACAGATTTTCCAGTTTTGACCTGCGCTGTTTCATTAGGTGAGAAAGAGGCATATGCGGTTGTCGGTGCAAGACCATCCAGAGCTTGCAGAGTCAGATTATCAGATCAGTGGATGGAACAGATCAAAGATGATGAAGGAAGAAGAAAACTCGCAGATGAAGTGACCGGTCAGATGAATTTTGGAAGCAACATGAGAGCAAGTGCTGCTTACCGTGAACAGTTATCAAAAGTCTTATTAAGAAGAGGTTTTGAACAGTTAGAAGAAAGGAGAGAAAAATAAACATGGAGATTACATTTACATTAAATGGAAAGAAAGTAACCCCACAGATTGATGCAGACACTCTCCTGATCGATCTTGTCAGAGATCTTGGTTGTTACAGTGTGAAACGTGGATGCGAGACATCAAATTGCGGATTATGTACGGTATTTATGGATGACCAGCCAATCTTATCATGTTCCATTCTTGCAGCAAGAGTTGATGGACATAAGATCGATACCTTAGAAGGATTGCAGGAAGAAGCAGCTGAGTTTGGAGCTTTTATTGCGAACCAAGGGGCTGAACAGTGCGGATTTTGTAACCCAGGAATGATCATGAATGCGATCGCATTATTTAGAGAGATTCCAGATCCGAGTGAAGAAGAGATCAAAGAATACCTTGCGGGGAATCTTTGCAGATGTTCTGGATATGAAGGACAGCTTCGAGGGATCTTAGACTTTTTGGAATATAAGAAAAATAAAGATGGAGGTGCCGAATGAAAGTAGTTAACCAGCCGATCATGAAAAAAGACGCTATGGCACTTGTGACAGGGAAACCTGTATTTACAAATGATAAGGCACCAAAAGAATGTCTGATCGTGAAATTACTTCGAAGTCCATATGCGAACGCAATGATCAAATCGATCAACACTCAGTTTGCTATGAAAGTGCCAGGGATTGAGGCGATTTATACATGGGAAGATGTGCCACAGGAACGTTTTACGATGGCAGGACAGACATATCCAGAATTAAGCCCATATGATAGACAGATTCTGGATCAGCATGTCCGTTATGTTGGAGATCCTGTTGCGATCGTTGCCGGAGAGAATGAAAAGTGTGTTGATCAGGCACTCAAGATGTTACGTGTGGAATACGAAGTACTGCCAGCAAACTTAGATCCACGTAAGGCAATGGATAAAGACACACCGTTAGTGCATCCAGAAGATAACTGGAAAGCATTATGTAATATTGGTGCAGATAATAAGAAAAACTTGTGTGCAACAGAAGAAACACACGAAGGAGATGTCGATGCGGTATTAGCAGATTGCGACGTGGTTGTAGAACATACATATCATACAAAAGCAAATCAGCAGGCAATGATGGAGACATTCAGAACTTATTGTTTTATTGATGAATATGGAAGATTGAACGTTGTTAGTTCCACACAGATCGTATTCCATGTACGAAGGATCTTATCCAATGCATTATGCATTCCAAAATCAAAGATTCGTGTATCAAAACCAAGAATCGGTGGAGGATTTGGAGCAAAACAGAGTTCTATCTCCGAAGTATATCCAGCATTTGTCACATGGATGACAAAGAAACCATCCAAGATCATTTTTTCAAGAGAAGAGTCTCAGATCGCATCTTCACCAAGACATGAGATGCAGGTAACAGTTCGTGTCGGAGCAAACAAGAATGGAAAGATCCGTGCGATCGATGTTTATACATTATCCAATACAGGAGCCTATGGAGAACATGGTCCAACAACGGTAGGGTTATCTGGGCATAAATCAATTCCGTTATATCGAGATCTGGAAGCACATCGTTTTGCATATGATGTTGTGTATACAAATCGTATGTCAGCTGGGGCTTATCGTGGATATGGTGCGACACAGGGTGTGTTTGCGCTGGAATCAGCAGTCAGTGAACTTGCAGCTAAGATAGGAATGGATCCAACGAAGATCCGTGAGATGAACATGGTCCGTGAAGGCGATGTGATGCCAGCATATTATGGAGAAACAGCAAACAGCTGTGCTTTGGATCGATGCCTTGCCCGTGCAAAAGAGATGATCAAATGGGATGAAAAATATCCATGCAAAGATATGGGAAATGGAAAAGTTCGAAGTGTCGGACTGTCAATGGCGATGCAGGGTTCCGGTATTTCTGGCGTTGACGTTGGTTCTGCAACGATCAAATTAAATGACGATGGATTGTATACACTTTCTATTGCAGCAGCGGATATGGGAACTGGATGTGATACGATCTTGGCCCAGATGGCGGCAGAATGTCTGGAATGTTCTATTGATGATATCATGGTCAGCGGAGCAGATACAGATACATCACCATACGATTCTGGATCTTACGCATCAAGTTCTACCTACGTCACAGGAAAAGCAGTGGAACGTGCCTGCGAAAAATTAAAGGGACATATTTTCAATAAAGCAGCTGAGATGATGGAAGTTGCAGATACAGATACTCTGGAATTTGACGGAAAGAAAGTCAGAGATGCAGAGAGCGGCAAAGAAGTTTCATTAGTGGACATCGCAACAGCATCTATGTGCAACAATAATGAAACTTTCCAGGTGACAGAGACAAACAGTTCTCCAGTATCCCCACCACCATTTATGGTAGGAATGGTTGAGATTGAGCTTGATAAAGAGACAGGACATATTGAAATCTTAGATTATGTTGCGGTCGTAGATTGTGGAACACCAGTCAATCCAAATCTTGCAAGAGTTCAGGTAGAAGGCGGGCTCGGTCAGGGAATCGGAATGGCATTGTATGAGGGTGTTGATTACACACCAAATGGATATGTAAAACAAAATTCTTTCATGCAGTATAAAGTTCCAGCAAGAGTCGATGTTGGAAAGCTTCGTGTAGAATTTGAGAGCAGTTATGAGCCAACAGGACCATTTGGAGCAAAATCCATTGGAGAGATCGTTATCAACACACCATCTCCAGCATTAGCCCATGCCGTATTTAATGCAACCGGATTATGGATCCGAGAATTGCCGATCACCAGTGAAAAGATCGTTATGGGATTATTGGAGAAAGAATAATATAACATGGATAAAATAAAAGCAGCGGTCATTTATCTTGCATCAGGAAACAGCAAACGTTTCGGTCAGGAGAATAAATTATTGCAAATGATCGGAACCAAGCCAATGTATCGTTATGGATTGGACCGATTGATCGATCTATGCAAAGATTATGAAGGGTTTGAGATCATTGTTGTCACACAGTATCAGGAAATTATGAAGCAAACGCAATACGACCCAATAACGACAGTGTTTTGTCCAGAAAGTAAATATGGGATTTCATGGTCGATCAAAGCAGGGATCAAAGCAGCGAAAGATGCAGAATTCTATACATTTTTCGTAGCAGACCAGCCCAATATGAAAAGAGAGACAATCGAAAGATTTCTCTCTTTTATGGCAGATGAATCTTGTGAACTTGGCTGTCTCTCTTTTATGGCAGATGAATCTTGTGAACTCGGCTGTGTCAGAACAGAAGAAAACCTTGGGAATCCTGTATGGTTCTCAAAGAAATATAAACGAGAATTATTATCGCTTACAAAAGATCAAGGTGGCAAGAAAATTCTCAAAAAACACATAGAAAATGCCAGATTCTTCAAGGTGTTGGAAGAAACTGAACTTTGCGATATAGATTATCCAAAAGAAATGCAAGCAATGCTTGCAAAGCGAGGAAAAAGTAGTTAAAATATTATTTAAAATACAAAAGAGCGTGGAGGCCAAGTGATGGAATTATTAAAAGAGAGAATTCGAAAAGATGGAGTCGTGAAAGAAGGAAATGTCCTAAAAGTAGACCGCTTTTTGAATCATCAGATGGATGTAAAATTATTCCGTGAGATCGGTAAAGAATTTAAGAAACGTTTTGAAGGCGAAGATATCAATAAGATCCTTACGATCGAGGCATCAGGAATCGGAATCGCCTGTGTTGTGGCAGAGATTTTTGATGTACCAGTCGTATTTGCAAAGAAAACACAGACAAAGAACATCGCAGGAGATGTATATACAACAAAGGTAGAATCATTCACACATGGAAGAGTCTACGACATCATTGTATCCAAAGAATTCTTAGGAGAAGGAGACCGTGTATTACTGATCGATGATTTCCTTGCCAACGGTAAAGCCTTAGAAGGATTAGCGAAATTAGTCAAAGATTCCGGAGCAGAACTGGTCGGAGCAGGAGTCGTGATCGAGAAAGGATTCCAGCCAGGTGGAGATTTCTTAAGAAAACAGACACACTTAGAATCCCTTGCGATCGTAGATGCTATGGACGAGAAAACAGGAGAAATCACATTCCGTGAATAATGTCTTTGGCGTTTTTGTAGGTAGTCTTGCATGTATGTGACAGAAATAAAAGAAAAACAAATATTTAAAAGCATCAAGGTGGCAACTCCGCATTGCAACTCCGCATTCTTTTAAATATTTGTTTTTCTTTTATTTCTGTCATATACACATGAAGTCTATTCAAACCACTACACAGTGTGTATGTTTTACTGTATTAGCATTAATAATATCTGTCTGCTTCTATAAAAATTAAAAAACGATAACGTTTAACATACACCCATCAGCTTGAATTTTATTAATTTTATACAAGAATGTCTTCAGGTATTCATAAAAAGATAAAGAAAGATAGCGGTACGAAATGG
>OCPT01001077.1_pt1 | contig 17217 bp, 16 predicted proteins | sample 1538741 | NCBI WGS metagenome assembly OCPT01 (sample SAMN04571723, study PRJEB22368) | human gut metagenome | biome: human gut; material: stool | host: Homo sapiens | place: Luxembourg | collected 2012-12-06 | reverse complement strand
GGCTGATAGTCCATCTCTCTTGCAATCTCAAAAATACGTTCTGCGACTTCTGGATTGACTCTTCCACGGTTATTTAACGCTCTGTCAACCGTTCCTCTTGATACTCCTGCCTTCTCTGCAATTTCTTTGATCGTTCCTGCCATGTGCTTTCTCACCTTTCTTCTTATTTGCACACAAATAGCACATTCTTTGTTTCATTATAGCTTTTGTACATAAAAAAGTAAAGAAAAACAGTAGAAATCCCCTATATATCGTGCTATGATAAAAACCACAAAATACTGAATACAATATTCGTTTTAAAGGAGTTTTTATTATGACACATACAACAGAGTTTAATCATGAGTTTTCAAACAGTGAGAAAAAACTTTCTCTCAAAGAAAGATTTGTAAAATATATCACAAGCAAAGAAACTGCAGAGGTTTTCAATAGTGCTCTTGCAGCTATGAACGGTGGACATTATGTTCCACTTGATTGATAATTTTCTATTGTTGAATATACGCAAAAAGAGAAAAAGAATGTTATATACTCTGACATTCTTTTTCTCTTTTTTTACCATTTATAGTATATTATAATAATAGAGTCTATATGAACAAAACTATTTAAAAGGAATTATTATGAGAACAAAACGAATTGATGAAATTGAATTATATATCCGCGAAAAAAAGTCTGTCTCTCTTGATACTTTGTGTGAAGTCTTTGATGTTTCAAAGAATACGATCCGAAGAGATATCGCAACCCTTGAACAGTCTGGGAAAATCAAGAAAGTTTATGGTGGAGTAACAATCGCAGACACTCCTGCATCAAAGACTTTGCTTCCTTTTTCCAAACGCCATCAAAGTTTTATGAAAGAGAAGCGACTAATCAGCCAGTTAGCTGCATCTCATGTTTGTGATCATGATACGATCTTTATCGACAGTGGGACAACATGTCATAATATCATTGACTTTATTGCCGAGAAAGAATGCACGATCCTTACCAACAGCCTGCAGGTTTCTCTAAAAGCCATCCCTTATGAGAATTTAAATGTAATTTCTCTTCCTGGATTCTTAAAGAGGGAAACTTTATCTTTTGTTGATGGAAATATCGCAGAATACCTCAAAGCTTACAATATCACCAAAGCTTTTATGTCTTGTACTGGAATCTCCATTCAAAATGGACTTAGCAATGCATCTTCTGAAGAATATCTGGTCAAGAAATCTGTGATAGAAAACAGTACGATCCGTTTTGCACTTGCAGACCATTCCAAATTTGGAGATTTTTCATTGATGACATTTTGTCCGTTTAAGGATATTGATCACATTCTTACGGATCAACTTCCTAGTGAAGAATTCTGTGATTTTGCCAAGATGCATTCCATCAATATAGAAACACCGTAAGCAAAAAGAAGCAGGAACAACCATAATTTCCTGCTTCTTTTTGTCTATTTTCTTAGGATTTCAATTTTGCTTTCTTTTTCTATCTTTGGAAATTCTTTTCCTTTTACACGAATACTTCCAGGGAGACATTCCCCTTTTTCCGTAAAAAAGATTGTAATATGTCCAAGTGCAGCCAGATTATCTGATGCAATTTCACCAATTCTTAAAATTTCATATTCCTGATCATCAATTTTCAGTATATCTCCAGCCCAAATCTTCTTTTTCAAAGGTGTTACATCAATAAAATAACAAAAATCTTTTAATGTTACCAATGTTTTATGTCCAAAAGTGATCAAAAAATTCTTCTTGTCAAATGCACCTACATCACAGCCACAGTCTTTTACAATGGTTTGATAAATTGTTTCCATCTTCCATTCTCCTCTTACAAAAGTTCTCTTTCGATTCGTTCTCTTGCTTCTGGTGCTTGCTTGTCCATTTTCTCTGGGAATCCAAACATGGATACACATGCGATATTATCTCCACCAACTTTTGGTGCATCCGCTTTTAACTGGCGGTTTGCAAAATCCATCTCTCTTAATGTCTCAAAGATTCCATCAAAATCTACATCTCCTTCTCCCATTGCTAAATGCTGATGGATCGTAACATCTGATTTTCCTCTCTGGTTTAACCATGGTGGATTGGCAATATAACGACAGTCTAGCGTCTGGTTAAATGTATCTGCAAATAACACATGAGTTAACTCATCTCCTGCATATTTGAGCATGCTTCTTACGTCACCTTTTCCTTCATCATAGAAGAATCCATGTGGGGAAGAATAGACATATCCAAGATTTGGAGATCGGAATGATTTTACAAGATCACAGGCTTCATTATTTAATTCACAAAAATCATATGGATGAGACTGTACTTCCACTCGCAGTCCTTCTCTTTCGATGATCGGTAATAATTCTTCCATGGAACGATACCACATTCCGTTGCAGATTTCCTGCTGGTTTGGATCTCCAGAAAATTCTGTATTGATGACTGGTACTCCCATATCAACAGCGATTTCTATCATTCTCTTCCAGTTTTCAACCGCCATCTTTCTCTGCTCTTCGGTTGGTCCTGACCAGCGATATACAACGATAAAAGAAGAAATCTCTACTCCAGTCTCTCTAAGTGCTTTTCTATATTCAGCCTCACATTCTTTTGAAAATAATGGATGCTTGTAAAATGGATTGATCCGTGGGTGTGGAGACTGTTCGATATATTTATAACCCCAGTCTGCTACCTGATGTACCATGCGGTTAATATCCATCTGTTTTGCAAGAACATCAACATCAAATGCTATTTTCATCTGTCACACCTCCATTTTTATAATCCTGTTTTCTCTGCAATATATTTTCTTGCTTTCATTGCATATTCTAATGGATTGGCTTTTGCTGGATCTTGTTCTGCTTCTACCACAACATATCCTTCATATCCACTTTTTTCGATGATATCAAAAATTGGTGCAAAATCTACATCTCCATCTCCTGGAACTGTAAATGTTCCTTCTCTGACACCTTTTAAGAAACTCCAGCCTTCTTTCTTTGACTGTGCTACAACATCAGATCTTAAATCTTTTAAATGGATATGTCTTGTACGGTCAATATATTTGCTTAAAACTTTGACTGGATCAATCCCAGCAAATGAGCAATGTCCACTATCAAATAACAGATAAACCAGGTCTTTATCAACTTCGTTCATAAAACGATCGATTTCTTCTTCTGTCTGTATCACTGTTCCCATATGATGATGGAATGTTAACATCATTCCTTTGTCTTTTGCAATCTGTCCAAGTTTATTTAACCCATCTGTGAGCAGTTTCCATTCCTCATCATTCATTACATATTTTCCTTCAAAGATCGGCTGGTCTTTGCCCTGAATGCTATAACTTTGCTCAGATACTCCAATGACTTTTGCTCCCATTGCCTTTAAGAAATCTGTCTGTTTGATAAATTCTTTTTCGGTTTCTTCATATGGTCTGGAAATCAAGAAACTAGAAAACCAACAGTTACAGATCTGTATTCCTCTTAAATCTAATGCCTTTTTTAGTGTTTCTACATCTGTAGGATATTTTCCCCCTACTTCAGATCCTGTAAATCCAGCCAATGCCATTTCACTTACACACTGCTGAAAGGTATTTTCTTTTCCAAGATCTGGCATATCATCGTTTGTCCATCCAATTGGAGCAATTCCTAATTTTACTTTTTTCTTATCTAACATATCCTTCACCTTTTGCCTTTCAAAATATGAATCCTTCATCTGTTTTATAATTTTCCTGATAATTCTCTTACAGACAATTCTGCCATCATCTGTTTATATGTTTTATCTAGTTTGTAACACATAGTGATCAGCATCATCACAACCCATACGATGATCGGTACATACAGATATGTAAACTTGATCACTGAAATAGCTGCTGGTGCCTGTTGTGCCGCTGTCTTAGCCATTCCGTTATATCCAACCATAGATAAAACTGCACCTAGAACTGCATTTGTAATTCCTGCACCGAATTTCTGTCCAAAACTCATGGATGAGAACATAAGCCCTTCAATTCGTTTTCCGGTCTTCCACTGTCCATATTCGATCGCATCACTTGGAAGTGAATACTGTACCCCGTAGAATGGAGACATACCGATTCCACGAATAACAGAAGATACGATTGCTAATGGAACGCTTGTATCGTTAAATAAAAACATCACTTGTCCTACGATTCCAAGAATACATCCTGATACGATCAGATTTCTTTTACCATATTTAGGAATCAATTTAGGAAGTAATAAGATAATAAAGATCATTGGAATTTTCTCTGCCATAGAAAGCGGCATTACAAGATTTACATCGTTCATAACGTATTGACAATAGTAAGTAAGATCAATTCCAAGAATGATCTGGTAGACTGTATAAAATAACATAAGTCCAAGAGATATCAGGAAATATCGATTCTGTACCATTAATTTCAGTGCTGTGAAAACTGGTATTTTTTCTTCTATTTTTCCTGCAACAGCTACACGTTCTTTACAACAACGGAATGTATTGAGCAAAATAAATACTGAAATTGCTGCAAACACACCGGTTACAATGATCCATGCAAGCTGTGTATTGTTAATTTTATCTGCTGTCCAGTTAATGATCGGTAATGTCCATGCTGTAACGACCATACTTGCCGTGATAGATAAAGCCATTCGGATATTACTGATTGTTTCTCTTTCATGCTTATCGCGGCTCATTAATGATCCTAGTGTATGAAATGGCTGACTGATTCCTGTATACATCACAGTGTTTAGCAGATTATAAGTAATAAACACATAGATTGCCTGCAATGATGTCGTTGTGTTTGGCACAGTCATTAATAATACTGCTGCGATCGCATACGGCACTACAAGTCTTAAGATCCATACCCTTGCTTTTCCATATTTTGAGTGGGTACGATCAATGATCGTACCCATGATAATATCAGAAACACCGTCAAATCCTCTGGATAACAGCATGATCATACCAATGATCCCGGCAGATAATCCAATGACATTTGTGTAAAAATATACAAGCAGTGTATTTGCCAGTGTATAAATGACTGTCAATGCCGGATCTCCTACACAATATGCCAATTTCTCTGATAATTTTACTTTGGCAAACTCATTATTTAATTCTTCGAAATTTTTCTCCGGGTTTACATGGAGTGTTTCTTCATATGCTGTCATCAGTGTTCCCCCTTTTTAGAAATATTTATTTACGAATTCTCTTGTCACCTCTGCTGCCTTTTTCACATTTTCATCATGTGACATTTCGTAATATTCAGGTCTGAATTCTTCAATCGTGCAAACTCCATCAAATCCAATTTCTTTTAATGCTGATGCAATTCCTTCGTGATCAACAACGCCTTCTCCTGGCCATAAACGTTTATCATCTCCGCAAGATCCAAGTGGCAGGTCTTCACAATCATTTAAGTGATATGCAAAAATCTTATTACCATCTGCTGCTTTCAGATCTTCTAATTTTGAGCACATTTCATGGAAATGGAATGTATCAACCGTAATTCCAACATTGCTTCGATCAACTGCTTTCACTACATCATATGCTGTTCCAAACTGATTAATAGAGCAATTTGGAGCCCCACAAAATTCCAGTGAAATTTTAATATCTTCTCCAACCTTATCAGATAAATAGCGTAATCTTTCGACTGCTTCTTCTTTGATCTCACTGACTGATTTATCTTTAACATCAAAGGATGGAACTGTAATCAGCATCTTCATACCAATAGCTTTACTTACTTCCATGATAAATTCTGTCTCTTCATCAATCTCTTTCACTCCTGCTTCATCTCTCTGATTAAAGAAGATCAATGTATTATAAGCCCATGGTTTTAAACGATGATTCTTAAACCAATCTGCTAATTCTTCCAATGTATGTTCTTTTAAATAATCCTTGATGCAATCAAAACGGATTTCAATATAATCAAATCCATATTTTTCACATGCTTCTAAATCTGCAATCAAAGACTGCCCTTTACACTCTAATGCTGTTGCTTCATTAAATCCAATTTTCATCTTTTTTACCTCCCACTAACTTTCAATTATTTATAAAATTCTGGTTTTTCATCTGTATGAATTGGTTCAATCTGTCCTGTTTCCTGTGCTTTTACCAAAGCATCTGCTGTTACTGCTGCAAGATATCCATCCCATGCAGTTGGTCCATTGATCACTCCGTCTTTTGCACAATCTACCCAGTTTTGTACTTCTGTATCATAAGCATCTTTAAATCTTACAAAGCAATCTGTATCGATCTTTGTTGATACTGCAGCATCTTTTCTGATTGATGGATAAGATGGCTGCGCCATTTTGATCGCTCCGTCTTCACATACAACTTCACAGTTGATATCATATCCAAACTTACAATTTACAAATACTTCTACATCGATGCAGATTCCTCTCTTTGTGCGAAGCAGCATGATCTGAGGATCTTTCAGTTCTGAATGAGAATATTTTGTAACTTTTGGCATGATCACCTGTGCACTTTCATATTCATCATCGACTAACCAATGTAATGTATCGATTTCATGGATCGCTGTATCGTGAACTGCCATTGGTGTATTGTAATTTGTTCCTACTTCAGGATTTCTATGTGTGCAATGTAAGATCAATGGTTCTCCATATTCTCCTGATTTCAATGCTTCTTTTACCTGTACATAACCTTTGTCATATCTTCTCATAAATCCTAACTGGATCAGATGTTTTCCTGAAGCAACTTCTGCTTCCACGATCTTTTTGCAATCATCAGCTGTTGTAGCTAATGGCTTTTCACAAAAGACTCTCTTTCCTGCTTCGATTGCCTGTAATAAAGATTCTGTATGAGCAAATCCTGGTGATACGATAAATACTGCATCTACATCTGGATCGTTGATCAGATCTTTTCCGTCTGTATAAACCTTTGCTCCTCCTGCGATTTTCGCAGCTTCTTTTGCTCCCTCTTCAAACACATCAGATACTGCTACAACCTGTGCTCCCTGAATTTTTTCTGTGAGACGTTTGATATGATCTCTTCCCATTCCACCACATCCGATTACACCTACATTTAACATTTTTCTACCTCCATTTTGTGTTTATGTTTTTATTTTGTTTTCCTTTTGATGTATTTATCTTATCATTGCGTTCACGTGCACGCAATATCAAAGATGCACAATGTTTTGTTTTGATATTTGTGCAATTTTATCAAAATCTATCCTTTTACCTTTGTGAAAATCCTATTTTGAGTGCAAAAAGAGGAGAGAAATATCCTTTCTGTATCCTGAATATTTCTCTCCTCTTTACAGATTACATCGTGTTTTGATCACAATATCTTCATAGCAAAATTCTTCTTTACGCTCTGGATTTCCACAAAGGCTATGAAAAATCTCCATTACCGACTCGTATCCTTGTGCATAAGCATCCTGTCTTAATACAAAATCGATTACACCTTCTTTCAGATTCTTCTTATTCTCTCCCTCATAATCATGTACGATCACCTTGATCTTCTTCTCTAATTCATATTTTTTAAGAATCTTACATACCCCGCTTTCTCCCTGTGCTGGCATATAAATCCCTTTCAGATCCGGTGTGATCTCTAACTGTTCTTCTAATAATTTTCCTGCTACCCAGTTATCATATGCAAATCTTGGCTCAATAATCTTGATCGATGGATAATGATAGCTTAATTCCGCCATAAATCCTTTGGTTCGCTTCACAGTTGCTGTATTGTCTGCAGATCCTGATATGATCATGACCTTTCCACCATCAGGAATGATTTCTCCCATCAGACCTCCTGCAACACAGCCTCCTGCATAATTATCCTGTCCCACAAAGCAACGTCTCTTTGTATCTTCAAGATCCGAATTGATCGTTATGATCTCAATTCCATCATCCACATAACGATCGATCGTATTCTTCAGCATCTCATCATTCGATGGCATCAATACGATTCCTTTCATACCTGCTTCTTTATAACCCCGCATAATGTCCAGCACCTGTCTTACATCTCCACCCTTGATCTGATCGATCATCACTCGTCCGCCAAACCGTTCTACTTCTTGTTTTGCGTCCTTAGCTCCTTCTAATACTGTCTGGATCGTCGGGGTATCTGCGTATTGCAAAATAACTCCGATCCGCAGGATCTGATTGCCTGACGATAGTGCCTTTGCCGCAATATTCGGCTGATATCCAAGTTCCTTTGCGATCATCTTGATCTTCTCTGCCACTTCCGGTCGAATACGTCCACGGTCATTCAATGCCCTGTCTACCGTTCCTCTTGATACACCTGCCAGATCCGCAATCTGTTGCATTGTTACTGCCATTTCTTGTTCTCCTTTCTTTGCGTTATCGTGCACGCATATATTATAACTCGTTTTTTATTTTTTGCAAATAAAAAACAGGTATTACACTTTTCCTCATGCAATACCTGTTTCATATTATATTTATTTACAGTTAAATACTTCAATATGATGTTTTACATTCTTATATGTTCCAAGTACCATTGCCTCATTCATATCAAAGTAATTATGTGCACCTTCTGTTGCCAGATAGTTTTCTACTTCTTTTGTCAAGCTCTTAAAGCTTGCTGTTGCAATATTGACTTTGCGGATTCCAAGTGAGATCGCTTTCTGGAAATCAGCATCTGTGATCCCGCTTCCTCCATGAAGCACAAGAGGGATTCCTGTTTTATCATGGATTTCTTCTAACACACCAAATTCTAACTGTGGTGCAACTGGATAATCTCCATGTGCATTTCCGATCGCTACTGCCAGTGCATCAATTCCTGTTTCTTCACAAAAAATCTTCGCATCTTCTGGGTTTGTACAGCGAATTCCATGGTCACTTTTTCCATCTTCACTTCCACCAACAAGTCCTAATTCTGCCTCAACAGTGGCACCGTATTTTGCTGCAAGCTCTACCACTTTCTTTGTTTTTTCAATATTTTCTTCAAATGAATCTCTAGATGCATCGAGCATAACAGATGTAAATCCATATTCTAATGCTTTTTTGATCGTCTCAAATTTTAATCCATGATCCAGATGTACCGCAACATCTACTTTTGCATTTCTTGCTGCCTCTAACATCATAGGTCCCATCAGATGCAGTGGTGAATGTTCTAATCTCACTTCCGCGATCTGAAGGATGATCGGTGTATCAAGTTCTTCTGCTGCCTTGATCGCACCTTTTACCATCTCCATATTTCCTACACTGAATGCTCCACATCCTTTGTTTTCTTTCTGTGCTCTAAGAAGCAGATCTTTCATTTTAACAAGTGCCATAATTTTTTACTTCCTTTCCTGATTGATTTATCTCTTTTTTTAATAACATACTAAATCCTAATGCGATCACTGCAAAACAAAATCCTGTCATAAATCTTACTACCTCTGACAATTCATGGATCAGTATCATATTCGATATGACCGGCGAGGTGATCGTTACGATGATGATCCCTGACATGATGATTCCATAATTCTGTCCTGCATATCGAAGCCCAAAAACCTCACTTGATAATGATGGAAAACTTCCCATAATACCGCCAAAACATCCATAGGCTAGGATAATTGCCATTGTGATGAGCCTGTTATTTCCACTGATTAAAAAGAGCATAGCAATCATTGCAACAAACAAAACTCCTTGAATACAAGTAATCCTTCCTGCTCTGTCTGCAAGTGTTGGAAGGATCAGTCTGATCCCTGCATTCAGTATAGATCCTGCCATCACGGAACCTACAGCAACTGCCTGTAAGATTCCTCTCTCAATCTGAATCGTCTGTGAAATCGGTGACACCAGATAATACGGCATCAGACCACACATCATCGTGGCTACAAGATAATAAAACTTCTTTGTTCTGATCATCTGAACTGATGTATATTGTTGTCCTGCATATATCTGATTTTCTTTTGTTTCTATATTTTCTGCCTCTGGCTGTCTGACAAAGCAGACAGCACAAACTGCTGATAAGAAAACCAGAAACCCAACAGATATCAATGCCATTCTTACTCCACCTCTTTCTAATAAGAGCTTACTAATCGGAGATAAGATGAATCCACATAATCCATTCGCCGTGATCACAACTCCTGAAGCAAATCCGGTCTTATGAGGAAACCACTTCTGTGCTGTTGCAAGTACGACTGCATAGATCATTCCTTGTCCGATTCCCTACATGACACCTAGCGTCATATAAGTGATCATTGGATGAATTCCTAAAGTCAATGCTGATAATATGATCCCACCTGCAAATACGCTCCCTCCGATTCCGAGGGTTATTCTTCCATATCCTTTGTCATAGATTCTTCCACCAAATATATTACCAACTACAAAAAACAAAGTTGGAAGATAAAAACAAATTGATACCATACTTTCGCTCCAGCCTGTCTCAGAGAGTACATATGGCTGATAAATTGACCATATATGTGGAAATCCGGTAAACAAGATCGCGAAAGCTCCTGCTGCCATCATCCCATTCCTTTTTTTCATCTCATTTCTCCTTTTTTGATTATCTATTGAGTATTTATTGGTTATCTTTTGATAACAATTTAGCACTTTCTTGTAATGTTGTCAATCAATTTGGAGTTTATTTTCTTTTTTCCATATAATCAAGGATCAATTGTGCAGCTTCTTCTGCTTCAATGGTCGCTAGATTGATCGCAAGATCATAATTTTCCATATCATACCAGTTTCTTCCAGTATAATAACTGTAGTATGATGAACGCATCTTATCTTCTTTTCGGATTTCTTCTGCTGTTACCGCTCTTCCTTCTTTTTCTGACAGATGCTTTATACGGTAAGATTCCTCTGCATAAAGATACACGGAGCACACTCCTGGTTCATCTTTTAATACGTAATCTGCGCATCTTCCTAAGAAGACGCCAGATCCGTATCCTGCTAATTTCTTTATGATCTTAGACTGTTCTTTGAACATCTGATTATAAACTGGAATATGATTTCTTGAACCTGTCATGATACTAAGTCCTTCCATATATTTGGAAGCCTTTTTATAATTAATCTCATCCATGCTCTTTTCATCGAGAGAATCATATCCGATCTTATCTGCGGCAATATAAAGAATCTCTCTGTTGTAGTACCATATTCCTAATTTCTCTGCCAAAATCTGTGCTACTTTTGTTCCACCGCTTCCGTGCTGTCGGCTGATCGTGATCAATGTATTCCCCATAATATGCCTCTTTCTCCTGGTTTATAATCCAGTTTTTTCTCTGATAAATTTACGTGCTTTGATCGCATATTCTAATGGATTTGCTTTTGCTGGATCTTGTTCTGCTTCTACAAGCATATATCCTTCATATCCATTCTCCTCTAATACTTTAAAGATCGGATCAAAATCAATACATCCATCTCCAGGTACTGTAAATGCACCTCTTCTTACTCCTTCAAGGAAGCTTAAATCGTTGTCTTTCACTTCTTTTACAACTTCTGGACGGATATCTTTTAAATGCACATGTTTAATACGGTTTACATATTTTTTCACCATTTCTAATGGATCTGCTCCACAGTAAGTAAAATGTCCTGTATCGAATAATAAACTTACGTATTCTGGATCTGTATTTGCCATCATGCGTTCTACTTCATCTGGGTCTTGTACGACTGTTCCCATATGATGATGGAATGTTAATGCGATTCCGTATTCCTCTTTTGCAATCTTTCCAAGATAATTCATTCCGTTGCAGAATGTATCCCATTCTTCATCGTCCATCACATATTTATGTCCAAAAACTGGTGTATCTTCCTGTCCCTGTACACTGTAACTTTGTTCAGAAGCTCCGATCACTTTTGCTCCCATTGCTTTTAAGAACTCTAACTGTGCACGGAATTCTTTTTCTACTTCCTCTAATGGTTTTGTGATCAGGAAAGATGAAAACCACTGATTACAAATTTCGATTCCACGAAGATCTAATGCTTTCTTTAATTCTGCTGGATCTTTTGGATATTTATTTCCTACTTCTGACCCTGTAAATCCTGCAAGTGCCATTTCACTGACACACTGTTCAAATGTATTTTCAGCTCCAAGATCTGGAAGATCATCATTTGTCCATGCGATTGGTGCAATTCCTAATTTTACTTTATTCTTATCAAACATCTCTTATTCCTTTCTTGTGTTCGAGCACACACTGTGCAAAATTTTTATAATTCGCCTCTTGCTTCTCTCTCTTCTAATTCTTTCATGATCATTGGATATTTTTTATCCAATCTGTACAGAAGTAAGATAATAACGACTGTTACCCATACGATCAATGGTCCTACTTTATAGATATTCATGATCATATTAACAACTGACTGTGGCTGTGTTGTAACACCAGCTTTGCTGACATATCCGCTAAATGCTAATAACTGTGTTAAAACTGCAGCTGTGATTCCGTTTCCAAGCTTTGTACCAACAGATCCGATCGCGAAGATGAAACTCTCCTGACGTAAATGTGTTTTCCACTGACCAAATTCTACAACATCTCCTAACATTCCGAAGATTACAGAGTTTAATGGTGCAAAACAGATTCCTCTGATGATACAACATCCAAGTAACCAATAAAAACTCTCTGGCTTGACCATGAATACGAATTGTCCGATCAGACATCCGATACACCCGATCAAGGACATATTTCTCTTTCCAAGTCGTTTTAATAATAACGGACTGCATAAAGTAGCTGCGATCAATGTAACTGTTTCTACCATGTATAATACACTGTACATCCATGTATCATTTCCAAGAATATACTTACAGTAGTATGGAAGGATCGTTCCTGTGATCGATGTGATGACGTTCTGCATCATCCATAAGATCAGTACTGCCCAGAAATACTGGTTTTTCAGTAATGCTGAAAATGTCTTTCCTACAGGGATCTTTTCTTTTTTCACTACTTTGATCTTAACTTTTTCTTCACAGTTTTTAAAACACGTGATCAGCATTAGGAGTGCTAAGACTGCCCAGATTGCCATTGTCTTTACCCACGCTGCCTGGTCATCCCCAAATAATTTAACCAGTGGTGTTGTAAATGTAACTGCCATGATTCTTCCGATCGGAGAAAGTGCCATACGAACGATACTTAACATATCTCTTTCTCTGGAAGATCTTGTCATCATCGCAGATAAACTTCCGTATGGAAGATTCAACGCTGTATAGCAGACCGTTGCTGTAAAATTATAAGTTACGAAAATATATATTAACTGTATGTTAGTTGCAGTATGTGGTACTGTGAATAATAATACTGCCGATACTGCATATGGAATCGCCATCCATAAGATCCATGGTCTGGATTGACCATATTTGCTGTGTGTTTTATTGACAACGAATCCCATGATAACATCAGAACATCCATCAAAAATTCTGGATATCAGCATGATCACACCAATCGCTGCTGCACTGATTCCAACATAATCAGTATAAAAGATCGTTAACAGGCTTCCGATCATTCCGTATACAACGTTACACGCTGTATCACCTAAGCCGTAAGACACTCTGGTCTTCCAGCTAAGTGCTCTCATCTGATTGTCTTCAACCTCATTTGTATGTTTTTCCATATACACTCTCCTTCAAATTAGAATTCAATTTCTGAAATTTTTACTGGACGGCCTTCTTCTACTGATTTCTTTGCTGCAAGTCCCATAAGTACTGGTTTTAATCCATCTTCTACTCCTAATGGTGTTTCTGTGTCATTTTCAATTGCATCAATGAACTGAACCATTTCTTTTCCATATGCATCCATGTATCTTTCAAGGAAGAAGAACTGTGGTTTTTCTCCTGTTACACCATCTTCGTTGCTGATCACTGCTGTAGAATCAGAATCATTCTTGATCGCTACCATTCCTTTAGATCCGAATACTTCTGCTCTCTGATCATATCCATAAACTGCCTGACGAGAGTTATCGATTACTGCAAGTGCTCCATTTTCCATCTTCAATGTGATGATCGCTGTGTCAACATCACCTGCTTTTCCAATCTCAGGATCTACAAGGTTTGCTGCCTGTACATAAACTTCTTCTGCATCACATCCTGCAAGGAATCGTACCATATCAAAATCATGAATTGTCATATCAAGGAACATTCCTCCAGATACTTTTACATATTCAGCACTTGGTGGCTCAGGATCTCTTGATGTGATCTTGATGATATGAGGTGCTCCGATCTTTCCATTGACAACAGCTCTCTGTGCTGCTTCAAAGTTGTGGTCAAATCTTCTGTTAAATCCTACCTGATATTTAAGTCCTGTTCCTTCTAATGTTTTGATAACTTCTTTGATCTTGTCTACATCATGATCGATCGGTTTTTCACAAAATACATGTTTTCCTGCTTTGATCGCTTCAATTGAGATTGGGGAATGAGTATCTGTTGATGAACAAATGATCACTGCATCAATATCTTTGTCTGCTAAGATATCTTTGTAATCTTTTGTTGTATACTCTGCTCCAGCTGCTTTTGCTTTCTTGTCTGCTTCTTCACTTAAGAATGGATCTGCAACTGCTTTGATCTTTGCATTTGGTACTCTTGTTAAAATGCTGTTCATGTGTACCTGTCCGATTCTTCCTGCTCCAATAATTCCTACGTTTACCATAATTGTTTCTCCTTTTCTAATACGCTTTTGATTTGTTTTTTGTGTTTTGTGTTCGAGCACATCTTTTATGTTTTGAATTATAGCACTTTGTGTTCGAGCACACAATTGGTAAACTGCACAAAAATTCTTCCTAAATTTTGTGCAAATGTACGAAAATAAGAACAAGACCAAGGATATTTCCCTGATCTTGTTCTTATTCTCACTTACATCATTAAATATTGTACTTTGTTTTTACAATAATATCTGTATACTTATGTTCTTTTTTGGGCGGCTCATCATTAAATAATAACCGATATAAGGTCATGACAGCTTCATATCCTTGATAACGTCCATCCTGCCCGATCAGATACTTGATGTCTCCATTCTTTAGATATCTGTAATTCTGCCGTGACAGGTCACATGCAATGATGGTCACTTTCTTCATCTTCTTATGTTTCCTAAGGGTATCACATACCCCTTTTTCTCCATGACAGGTAATATAAATCGCAGATAAATCTTCGTAACGGTTCAAAATACTCTCTGTCAGATGTGCTGCGATCAGATCATCCTCAAAGCAGTATTTTGTATCTAATATCTCAGTCTTTGGTGAAATTTTCTTCATCTCGTCACAAAATCCATAGATTCTGTCACTTAATGAAGTATTCGTCTCAATTCCAGAGATCACTGCGATCGTTCCTTCTTCTTCTCTTAGAATATCATGCATTAATCCTGCTGCTGCCCTGCCGCTTTGTACAGAGTTCTGTCCAACAAAACAAATTCTCTTTGTATCTTCCACATCTGCATTCACTGTGACAACGGATATCCCATATTCTTCTGTAAACTGATCGATCTTCTGAAGAACTCTCTTATCATTGATCGGCATCAGCACAAGCCCTTTGATCCCTGCTTCTTTCAGCTTATTCATTGCCGCTAAGGTCTGTTCTACATTACCATAATCTACCGCTTTCACAATGACAGTTCCACCAAAATCTTCTACTTCGCCTTTTGCCTTCTTGATCCCATCCGATAATGTTTTTAAATAAGGCGTTCCTGTATCCTGAAGGATCACACCGATCTTGATATTCTCTTTCATCTTGATCAATGCACGACCTAAAAGATTTGGCTTATATCCAAGCTCCTCTGCTACTTTACGGACTCGTTCTTCTACTTCTGGACGAACTTTTCCCCTGTTATTCAATACACGGTCTACCGTTCCTCTGGAAACTCCTGATTCTTCTGCAATTTGTCGAATTGTTACTCTCATACTTATCCCTGTCTGTCATGACCAGAGTTCTCTTTATTCGTCCTCCAGTCCACCCAGAATCCTCAAGGCTTTCTTCAGTTCACTTTGTTCTTCCTGCGACATCTCAGACAATACATCTTTATTCACTTCTTCTACCGTCGCAAGGATCGGATTCTGTAATGCTTTTCCTTTCTCTGTTAATACAACTTCTATAAATCTACGGTCTTCTTTGCTTACCTGACGTTCGATCAGTTCCTTCTTCTCCATACGTTCTAAAACTCCGGAGATCGTAGAGTTCTCTAGCTTTAATTCTGCTGCGATCTCTTTTGGTTTTGTTTTTCCTTCGATCCATAAACAATACATGACACCATACTGAACTGGTGTTACATCAAACTTTTCAAGTCTGGAACTCATCTCCTGAAAAACTTTATGCTGTGCTGTTGTTAATAAATAATTAATACATTGTGTTAGTTCCATATAATTTCTCCTTTAAATATTTCGCACACTAATATTAGTGTAGCTTGCTTTTTTTTATGTGTCAAGTAATTTAGTTTTCTCTCCTTTTTTGTTTCATAGTAGATTTCATTAAAATTTTCTATGAAGAAATAGAAAAAAGTTATCAGATAGTTCAAACCTATCCGATAACTTTTTACTTAAGGAGAAGAAATTTTTAATTTTATATTCTTTTCTATCGGAAGATTGCTCCGCTTACGATCAGTTTCTGGATTTCATTTGTTCCTTCGTAAATCTGTGTGATCTTCGCATCTCTCATCATACGTTCTACATGATATTCTTTCATATATCCGTTTCCACCTAACATCTGTACAGCTTCTGTTGTAACATGCATTGCTGCTTCTGTACATAAATATTTTGCTTTCGCTGCTGGCAGTGAGTATGGTCTTCCTTCCTGTTTATCTGTTGCTGCTTTATATAACATTAATTTCGCTGCTTCGATTTCCATCTCAAGTTCTGCCATCTTGAATGCAAGATACTGATTTCTATATAATGGTTTTCCAAACTGTTCTCTTGTCTTTAGATATTCTTTGGCAATCTCAAATGCACCTTCTGCGATTCCAAGTCCCTGGGCAGCAACACCGATACGTCCACCATCCAATGTTTTCATTGCAAGTTTGAATCCCTGTCCAGATTCTACAATCATATTTTCTTTTGGTACTCTTACATTCTCAAGGATCATCTCTGATACCTGTGCAGAACGGATTCCCATCTTATCTTCAATCTTTCCAACACTGAATCCAGGTGTTCCTTTCTTAACTACAAAGCAAGATAATCCTTTGGCTTTCTTTTCTGGTTCTGTCAGTGCATAAACCGCTGTGTAATCTGCTAATGGTCCATTTGTATTAAAGCATTTTAATCCGTTTAAGATGTAATCATCACCATCTTTTTCTGCTACTGTGACACATCCACCAGCATCAGACCCTGCGTTAGGTTCTGTCAGTCCAAAGGAACCGAAGCATTTTCCTGATAATACTTCCTCTAAGAATTCTCTCTTCTTCTCTACTGGTGCTGCA
>OCPT01001075.1_pt1 | contig 17221 bp, 13 predicted proteins | sample 1538741 | NCBI WGS metagenome assembly OCPT01 (sample SAMN04571723, study PRJEB22368) | human gut metagenome | biome: human gut; material: stool | host: Homo sapiens | place: Luxembourg | collected 2012-12-06 | reverse complement strand
TAGAAGCATTTAACGAAGAACAAGCTAAGTGTTGCACTTAGCTTGACAATTCGTCATATAAATAAAAGTCACCAAATTTGGTGACTTTTATTTATTCCTCATATAAGTTATCTTCAATTATTTTATTAGCCAAAATTCCTATATTTACCTCTCTTGTATCCATATAAACATCAATAATTCTATCTACTAAAGTTACTTCAACATATTCAATATCTTTTCCATCTTCGTCTTTATAAGTAATTATGTCATATGTTATTATATCTTCTTTTAGCTTTTTTTTACTTATCATTTGCTTCTCCTTACTTATATTATTTCTAATAATTCATCAAAAGATTCTATTGAATTAAAAAATTCATCTACGTTTCCAAATCCATACTTTGCAAAGATAAATGGAACATTTGCTAATTTAGCTGCATTTGCATCTCCTTGGGTATCACCTACATAAACAGGATTTTTTAAATTATTTCTTTCAACTATTAACTTAATATTTTCGCCTTTAGGTAATCCAGTTCTTCCTGGACATTCATAATCAATAAAATACTTGTCTAATTTATGTGCTTTAAAAAAACATTCTATATAACCATCTTGGCAATTACTCACTATAAATAATTTATGATTTTTTGATAATTCTTTTAATGTATCTTCTAATTTATCATATAGTGTTGCACCATATTCACCTAAATATTCATTTTCATATTCACAACATTCTTTTATTACTTGCATTTGCTTTTTAGGATCTAACTCTGGTAATAAAATACTTGCTATCTCATCTAATAATTTTCCCATACATGGTTTTAAATCTTCAACAGTTACTTCTTTGCGATTTAAATTGTATTTTGCAATTACACTTGTCCAAGTTTTTGCTACTTCAGCAGTTGAATCCCATAATGTTCCGTCTAAATCAAATATTATTCCATCAAACTTCATTTTATCCTCCTAGTATATCTTTTTAATTATTATATCATCTTTTCATCCTATTATCATTATTAGTTATGTTTATATAAATTTAATTAAGTAAATTAGATTTATCATTTAAATATGTAACATATATAAACGTAAATTAATAAGATATATTATAGCAAAGGAGGTAAACTTATGAAAAAGAATAAAAATACACTCTTACATGCATTAATTAAATGTTGGAGTCAAATATCTATTAGTGATAAATCGTTAATAATTATAATGTTTATCCTTTTACTTCAATGTGTTTATAATTTATTTATGCCTGAACCTACAACAAATAATGGAATTTCTATTAGCGTTATCGTACGTACTAGTGTTGCTTCTATTTTTGGTTATTTTTTAAGCGAAAATTTTTTAAAACATGAAGTTATAAAGAGTAATGACTCTAACTCTCCAATAATTGTTACAGTAAATGATGATGATAAAGAAGTTAAAGAAGAAACTCTAAAAAGTGATGATAAAAATTATATGGTTGAAAGTAAAAATAAATCTAATAACATTACAAATGATTTAAAATACTACATTTGTAATAAATCTTTTCAAGTTATAGTTGCTTTATCAGTTTGTGTAATTGCTTTATTCTCACTAATTATCGGATATGATTTCAACCTAATTCCTGAGGAAGCCACTCCATCTATAATACAGTTTAAAGATTTAATAAGTAGCTGCGTAGGTTTTTTATTGGGATGTTCAAGAACTAACTCCAATAAAAATTCATCAAAGAAATAAATAAAAAGCCACAACATATTTTTAATACATTGTGGCTAGTTATTAAGATATTCTAATTACTATAACTCTTACTTATATTCATACTACATACTTATATATTAAAATATTCTATAAATAATATTCAATCCTTTAAACTTACGAAGTTTAATTTCTACAACTTTATAACGTCCTAATATCTTACCATTCACCCATTAGTTTCCTATAAAGCCCAGCATAATCTTGTGCTGAATTTCCCCACGAGTAATCTTTTTCCATTCCTCTAAATGCTATACCATTCCATTTATCTCTATTATTAAAATATATATGTTTAGCATAATTAATTGTATTAAGCATTTCATGGGCATTATAATTTGCAAATGAGAAGCCTGTACCACAATCAGAATATATATTAAATGGTTCAACAGTATCTCTTAAACCACCTGTTTCTCTAACTATAGGAACGGTTCCATATCTTAATGATATAAGTTGTGTTAAACCACAAGGTTCAAATCTTGACGGAACAAGCATTGCATCAGCTGCTGCATATATTTTATGAGCTCTGTTATTTGAAAAATAAATATTTCCTGATACCTTTCCTTTTAACTTCCATTCATAATATCTAAACATATCTTCATAACCTTTATCCCCAGTTCCAAGTACTACTAATTGAGTGTGATCATCTACAATTTCTTCTATTACTCTAGCAATTAAGTCTACACCCTTTTGGTCAGTCAATCTTGATATAATTCCTATCATAAATTTATTATCATTTTGTTCTAATCCTAATTCATGCTGTAAGCCTCTTTTATTATATAATTTATTTTCTATAAAGCTGTATTTATTATATTTACTGAATATTTCATTATCCGTTTCAGGATTATACTCATTATAATCAATACCATTTAATATACCATAAAGATCACCTGATTTTTGACGTACCACTCCATCAAGTCCTTCACCATAGTAATCATTTTGTATTTCATTTTTATAACTATTACTTACAGTAGTTATATAATTTGCGTAAACCATTCCACCCTTTAACATATTAGCATCTTTATTATACTCCATATCAGTAGGTCTAAACACATAATCCGGGAAATTGGTAATCTTTTGAAGTGTCTTAATATCCCAGATTCCTTGGAATCTTAAATTATGGATTGTCATTATAGTTTTTATATTATCGTAGAAATGATTATCTCTAAAAATTGTGTGCAAATACACAGGTAATACACCTGTTTGCCAATCATGACAATGTATTATATCTGGTTTGAAATTTATACTTGGTAAAATTGATAAAGCTGCCTTACTAAAGAAGCAGAATTTTTCAATATCAAATCTAGTATCTCCATATGGAGTATTCCCTCCGAAATAACGTTGATTATCGATAAAATAAAATGTAATTCCATCATATTGGGTTGTCAATACACCAACATATTCACTACCTGAAACTTGTCCTAAATCCATATAAAAATGTGTAATATATTTAAAATCACTTCTGTACTCCCATGGTATACATGTATAGTTTGGTATCACAACTCTTACATCAAACTCTTCTTTTGGAAATGATTTTGGAAGTGATCCTACAACATCTGCCAATCCACCTGTTTTAATAAATGGTACACTTTCAGAAGCGACAAATAATATTTTTTTCATCTTAAAATTCCTCCTGTTTTTAAACTGTGCTATCCTATTTTATAATTATAATTTTATGTTATTTAAATTAAATATTAATTTTTTTCTTAAATTCTAATAATATTTTACCACATTTCCATATTTTTGAAATAGTTTATTGCTATATTTGCGAATAATTTTTCTGTAAACCTTTCTAAATAACATTTTACTTCCTTTTTTTATATTTTTTTGATTATTTCTTAATATTTTACTGTTAAATAAATCATTTTTGTATTAATATATATTATATGGTATAATTATATTAGAAATAATTATATTTCAATACTTTACAGTAAAAGGGATGGGATTATTATGAAAAATAATGCATATGAAATAATGAAAGAAATGTGGGCAATTGATGAAGAAATTCAAAAACTTACATCTGATTTGAAGAAAACAGCTCAAATTACAGAGAGAGAAGTATTAGAACGACGTATAGATTCATTATATGCTGAATTTTTAAAATATAAACATTTACTACAAGATATACAAGTTACAGGTTTATAATAAAAAAGTACCAAACAACTTCGTTTGGTACTTTTTTATTATGCTATTTTATCTATTGAATCTTTATTTCTTCCATATCTTTTCTCGTATTTAGAAATTAAGAAGAAAGCAATTAATCCAAATACTATTGGTCCAGCTAATTGGAATCCTGTAGAAACATAATCTTTAGTTTCAATTGCTGGTTGTAATATAGTAAATATATTAGCAAATCCAACAGTACAAGTTACTATTATAGCCCATATTGTTGCAACTGTTTTACTTTTAAAGAAAATGAAAGGTTTATCTATACTATCATTTTTTTTGAAATAAATAAATGCAATTGCTAAGAACATTGTTGGTATTGTCATTGCCACATTTCCCATAAGTATTAAATAATCTAAGAAGCTAGAAGATTTTCCGCCTGTTATTACAGCAATTATAATAATAGCCACAACTGCGATACATTGCATCCACATTGCATTTACAGGCATACCGTTATCATTTATTGCGGTCCATTTTTCTGGCCATATTTCCTTTGGTGTACCTTCTATTAATTGTTTTAATGGTGAATAAATTAGTGTAAAGAATGCACCTAATAATGCTAAGAACATTGCCAATCCAATATATCTTGCAAACCAAGTCCCCATTATTTCAATTCCATGTGGAGATAATCCAAATACCTCTCCAAGCTTAACTCCTAAGTTTTTAATAACCACATATGATACATTTGCCATTCTTACATCAGGATTTGAAAGTACTTCTTGCCAATTAGTGAATAAACCAACCATTAATATTGCTAAAGAATACCCTACCCCAATTACTATTGCTGAAATTTTAATTCCTTTTGGGAATGTTTTATTAGCATTTTCAGTTTGGTCAACAAGTCCACCAACTGCTTCTAATCCTCCATACGCAAATATAGCAAATACTAGAAATCCTAATACGGCTAAAACAGTTCCATAAGCTGGATTAGGTGAATGTACAAACTCTGATAGCTTTAGTGGTTGTGCTGCTTTAAAACCGTTAGCAAAAAATACAATTAATGAACCAACTATTAATAATACATTTGCACTTGTTACAAATATACCTCCAATTGATGCAACTTTTGAAATACTATTCAAACCTTTTGATGATAAGAATGTAATTAATATAACAAAAATTGCTCCTAAAATACCTAATGTTTGTGAAGAAGTAAGTCCAAATAGTGACCAAGTAGATGTTTTATCAGTTCCAAATATTAAATTAGAAAGTGGAACCCATATAGATGATGATACACTAACCATCCAAACTATATATGATGCAAACCACATAAATGTACCAATAAATGCAAATTTTCTACCAATAGACTTTTGCATCCAAACGTAAATACCACCTTTTTCTTCTTTAAATGCTGCTCCAAATTCAGCCATCATAAATGCATATGGAATAAAGAAGCATATCGCACCAAAAATATACCATGGAATTGCTGAATATCCCATAAGGAAAAAAGCCCTTGGAATATTATTAAATCCAAATACTGATGTAAAAATCATAAGTATTAATGCAATTAAAGTTAATTTTCCTTTATTATTACTCATAATATTTCCTCCTTAGTTTAAAAAAGCTATTTTTTCATATTATAGCTTTTTTTGTCGAATTTGATTTCAAAATATATACTATCATAATAAAACTATTATTTCTACTTTACCTTTTTCACAAAATAGTATATTTTATATAATATAATTAAACTTATATTATTTTATACTTATTTTATTTAAATATTATTTAATATAAATATATAAATTTTATCATATTATCACTTCACTTTATTATACTAAACTGTTAAATTGTTAAACTGCTTTTTTTAACTTTTCTATTCATTTATTATAATTTCATTTTTTTATATAAATTAAACATTTAATTTTAATTTAAACATTATTTCTTTCTTATATTATTGAAGTTTAACTTAAAAATAAATATACTTTAATTATAAATACAATTACTTTAATTATACGATAAAGGAGAATTTTATGAATTACTTATCTGATTTGCATACTCATACTATAGTGAGCGGCCATGCATACACAACTCTTATGGAGAATATTAACTTTTGTTCACAAAAAGGCATTAAAATTTTAGGTACATCAGAACATGCTCCTACTATGCCCGGGGCTCCACATTACTGGTACTTTGGTAATCTAAAGGTTCTTCCAAGAATAATAAATGGAGTCATAATTTTAAAAGGGTGTGAAGCAAATATTTTAGATGTTGATGGTAATCTTGACATGCCTAGTGATGCTATAAAGAACTTAGATTATATGATTGCTTCTTTTCACGAACCTGTATTTGAGCCAAAATCTTTAGAAGAAAATACTATGGCTATTTTAAATACAATGGATAAATATGAAAAAGTTGAAATATTAGGTCATCTAGGAAACCCAAATTATAAACTTGATTATGATGCAATTGTAAAAAAAGCCAAAGAAAAGGATATTATGATTGAGATTAATAACAGTTCTTTATCTGGCTCGTCAAGAATTGGAAGTGATGTTAACTGTGAAAAAGTTGCACGTCTTTGTAAAGAACATGGGACTAAAGTTATTTTAACTTCTGATGCTCATATTAATTTAAGAATTGGTGATTTTTCTAATGGAATTGAATTATTTGAAAAAATAGAAATGCCTAAAGAGTTAATCATGAATGATCCTGAAAAATTAATTTCTCACCTTAAAAATAAAGGAAGATTACAAGATTTATAACAAAATACTATTTCAATAAAAAACGATATTTACTTTATGAATATTATAATTTACATTAAAAATTAAATTATAATATTCATTATGGTAAATATCATTTTTTGAATTCTTTTTAAGTTAGAACTTTCCAATTTAACTTGAAATCAGTATTTGCTTTTTTGCATCATTATATTAACTTTTCTTTATATTATTATTTTATTTCAATACCATAAATACTCCCAGCACGTGTTGCTATTACTATTGTATCTTCATATATTGCTGGTGATGCTTCTATATTGGCATCTAAAGTTAAACTATTTAATATTTCTCCATTTTTACCATCTATTAAAAACATATTTCCTATAGAATCACATTGAATTATATAAGCATTTCCATTTTTATCGTAAAAATCAACAGGTGATGACCACAAATAATTATCCACTTTAGTTTCCCATTGTATTTCACCTGTACTTTTATTTATTGAAATAATAGCTCCACTATTAAATCCATCATATCTAGCCAATGAGAATATCACTGAATCTGATATATTATTTTTCCCTATAACATTAGTAGCTAATACTCCTCCATTAGTTGCATCTGTTCCAACTACTGATTGACAAGAGAACTCATTCTTCCAAACCACTTCCCCTGTTAATCCATTTATTTTTCTAATTGTTGATATTCCACTTATCCCTTGATGATCTACCTCATCCCCTACATATAAATAAGGAACTCCTTCTTCAGCTTCAATTGTGATTGAAGCATCTATATCATCTAATCCTTCTATAACCCATATAGGTTCCATCTTCCTTAAATCTATACATTGAATATCTCCATTATTATCTGCAAAATATAATAAATTTGCATATGCTGCTACGCTATTTTCAATTCCTAGCCTACCATAACCTTCTCCAGTATAATATCTATATTTTAAGATTTCTGGATTTACTGACACAGTATTAGTATACTTATCATAATCAGTATTTAATTTTGTAATATATAAAATTCCATTTTCTCCACCTTCAATTACTATATCCCCATCAGAGTATATTAATGCTGAAGAATCGAAAGCTGGCCATCCTCTATATGCATATTCATCATATCCATTAATTTCATATAAACTACTTCCATCTATTAAGCTATAAATATTAAATCCAGTTACTCCACTCTCATTAATACCTTCACCTACATATAGCATTGGAATTCCTCTCGAATCTATTGACAGACTACCTTTTATTGGATTTCCTACATTGATAACACTTCTGCTTTTCTCTCCCGTTTCTAAATCTAAAAAATATACTTTCCCATCTAATGAAGCATATATTACTTCAGTAAAATTTTCTTTACTTTTAAATTTATCATCTATATTCATTGAATTTTTCAACTCTTCATCCCACTTAATTATCGACGGTTGACCAGTCCACCCTGCTCCTCCTCCCCATGAACTAAATGATGTTGAAGTTTTCCATTTTACATTTAACTCTTTTTGTGATATTTTGCTTATTCCATAAGAAGCTGTATTTCTAAAATTATTTCCTCTAAAAGTAACTATTCCTTCTAAATCTGTATATTTTTCAGTAAATAAAATATCGGAACATATGCTTTTATCCCCTATAACTTCATAACTATAATTAATATTAATAGTTGGCTCTAAATCTATTGCTTCAAATTCTTTGTTTTCTTCAATAATATCTTCCTCTGATCCTTCTACCTTTTCTATTATCTCATTTTTATTTTCAATACTTGTTGTTATTGTAATATTATTACCTCTAACATTTTTATCTACCACTCCACAAGCCATTAAACTCATTGTCATTCCCATTAAAATAAGTATTTTTATCTTTTCTCCCATAGTTAAACCCCTTTTTATTTTTTTAGATTTATTTATATATCTAAATATGTAATTAAACTTATGAGAATGACAAAAAATAGCTGATATAATAAAATTATATCAGCTATTTTATATTTTGCAAACTTTTTACATTTATTCTTTATATTGTTATTGTTTTCTATTATAATTGCATTTTTTACCAATAATTTTATTCTTATTCTCTGAAACATAAACTCCAAAAATAATCAGTATCCCCCCATCCCTGCTATTGATTTTATTATTTCTTTTAACATTATCGCTGAGGTTATCATTGTAATTAATGGAATTAAATATATAAAATTATTAGATTTAACTGCTCCTATATGAAGTATTACTTTATTCCATAATACAAAACAAATTGAAGAAGCTAATATCCCTAGAAGCAAAATATTAAAAATGAAATTTTATTGTTCATAAAACCTAAAAAAAATTCATATCTATATAATTAAATTGGGATTTTAAATATAAAATAGCTCACTAAGACATTTAAATCTTAGTGAGCTTTAAACATATTTCTATTCAAAATATTATATCAAATATGCACTTAATAGTTTTATTGTATTTTCAAGAGCATTTACATGAGTTCTTTCCATACCATGAGAAGCATGGACCCCTGGTCCAATAAGGGCTCCTCTAATATCATTTCCAGCTCTTAATGCTGCACTGACATCTGAACCATACATTGGATATATATCTACAGCATAACTTAAATTATTTTCTTTTGCTAAATTAATTAATTCAGTAGTCATATTATAATCGTATGGCCCACTAGAATCTTTAGCACAAATTGACACATCATATTCTGTACAACTTAAATCATCCCCTATACATCCCATATCCACTGCTATCATTTCACTAATATCAGAAGGAATAGAAGCTGAACCATGACCAACCTCTTCATATGTAGAAATTATAATTTTTACTGTATTTTTAGGTTTTAAATTTTCTCTATGCATCATTTCTAATAATGCAATTATGGCTGCAACACTACCTTTATCATCAATAAATCTTGATTTAATAAATCCACTTTCTGTTATTGTAGTCTTTGGATCAATAAAAATAAAATCTCCAACTCCAATACCTAATTTTTCAACATCCTCTTTACAATTTACAATTTCATCAATTCTTACTTCCATGTTTTTTTCATCTCTTGGTTTAGATTTACTATCCTCAAAAACATGAGCAGCTGGGCTAGTACTTAGAAATGTACCTGAATAAAGTTTTCCTTCTCTAGTCCTTATTGTACAATATTCACTATCTAATGTAGGTAAAATAGGCCCACCTAATATTGTAAACTTCAAATTTCCACTTGGTGTTATTGACCTCACCATTGCACCTAATGTATCAACATGTGCGCACATTCCTATTGTTTTTTCATTGTTTTTTCCTTCAACAGTAATTATTCCACAACCCTTATTATTTCTTTCAAAGTTATATCCAAAAGGTTTAATAATTGCCTCTATCTTATCCATGATTTCAAAACAAAATCCTGTAGGACTATTGAACTCTAATATTTCTTTTGCTGTCTTTAATAAGAATTCCTTATTAACACTAAAATTACTTTTCATTTTCTCCTCCTAAATGTCAATATTATTTTTTATATTATTAATATTATCATATTTAACCTTAATCTAGTAAATTTTACTTAATTTTATTTATATTCTTTACCGCACAAAAAAATATCCTTAATATTAACTCAATTTATGAATTAATATTAAGGACATTTTATTAATATATTACTGCTTAACTATAACTTATAACTCATTAATTTATAATATACTCTTGTTATAAAACTATAGTCTTTATTTAAATAAGTCTAAAATTTCTTCATTTGTTAGCTTTGAAATATTATTTATATTTAAGCTATCATCACTTATAACACTATTAATTATTTCTCTCTTATCTTCCTGTAACTTTATAATATTTTCTTCTATGGTATCTTTTGCAATTAACTTAATAACTTCAACTATATTTTTTTGCCCTATCCTATGAGCTCTATCAGTAGCTTGGTCTTCAATTGCAGGATTCCACCATGGATCCATGTGCATTACAAATTTTGCAGATGTTAAATTTAATCCTGTTCCTCCTGCCTTTAATGAAATTAAAAATACCTGTGCCTCTTTACTTTCATTAAATTCATTAACTAAGCTTATTCTTTCCTTTGCAACTGTTGTTCCATCAAGATATTTACTTTCAATTCCTCTTTCTATTAATTCTTTTCTTAGTTTTTTTAATACTGATGTAAATTGTGAAAAAACTAATATTTTATATTTACTTTCAATTATATCCTCAATTATATCTATAGCCGTATTAATTTTCCCATTTTTACCGTTATAATTTTCATCTACTAATGATGGATCAAGACATATCTGTCTTAATCTTGTTAAGTAAGAAAAAATAGTAACCTTATCCTCTTCGCCATTTTTAATACTTAGCTTAACGTCTTTCATATAATTTTTATAAGCAAGTCTTTGATCAGATGTCATTTGAACATAATATTTTTTTTCAATTTTTTCTGGTAATTCAGAAATAACGTCTCTTTTCAATCTTCTCAATATAAATGGATTAATAAGAATTTTTAATTCTTCTAGTTCATCTTCATCTCTATGCATAAATTTTTCTTTAAAAGAACTTTCATCAAATAAATATCCTGGCATTATAAAATCAAAAATTGACCATAATTCAACAATAGTATTTTCAATAGGAGTTCCTGTTAAAGCAAATTTAACTTTTGCATTTATTTCTTTAATAACCTTGGTATTTTGCGCTTTAGGATTTTTTATATTTTGTGCTTCATCTATTATGCAATAATCAAAAACTTCATTTTCATAAAAATCTATATCATTTTTAATCGTTCCATAAGTTGTAATCAATACATCAAACTCATTTATGTTCATTAATATTTTTTCTCTAACATTTTTATTTCCATGTACTATTCCTACTTTTATCTGTGGCGTAAATTTTTCAAATTCAGCCTTCCAATTATATAAAAGTGATGTAGGTGCAACTATAAGGCTTTTTTTATTATCCTCTTTTAAATTCTTCTCTTCTAAGAGAAATGAAATAATTTGTATTGTTTTACCTAATCCCATTTCATCAGCTAAAATTCCACCAAACCCTAAATTACTTAAAGCCTTTAAATAATTTACTCCAACTAACTGATAGTTTCTTAATTGTCCATTAAATCCTTTCACTTGACTTATTTCCGTTTCATTACGATTAGATAATTTATCTGCAATATCTTTCACTATCTTATTGCCTCTAATAAAGGATAAATTATTTCCTTCAATGCTATTTTCTAAAAATAAAGCTTTATTTTTATCTACTTCTAATATTCCTTGACTTAAGTCTTTTCTATAAGATAAATTATCAAGCATATTTAGAAAATTCTTCATACCAATATCTTTTAAATTAATTAGTCTACTTTTTTTACTTTTATAATACTTCCTTCCATCTTTTAAAGCTTCTAAAATGTCTTTATATTCACTAAAATCAATATCCTCTATATTAAATTTAAAGTATAAGTTGTCCTCTTCATCTTCAATTATAGCTTCTATATTTTTTGAGTTTAGTAAATTAGATTTTTCAAAACTTTTATTGAAAGTTACTTTAGAAATTAAAGCAAGCTCATTTATTCCTGCAGTTAAAAATTCATAATATTCATCATCATTTCCAATAAAAATATAGTCTTTATTTTTCTTTATAAATCTTAATCTTTCAAGTCTTCTATCAATTTCATCTTCCAAGGTCAAATCTCTAAAAAACTCAATACTATCATTTTCTAAAATATTTATATTCTTACCAAAATAGTTTATTATTGCTTTACACTTAACTAATTTATTTTCTGTAGAAAAACTTAGCTTAGGCTTCCAAAATCTTCTACAGATTCTCTTTATTCCTTCTGATAATATAACATCGCTACTAATTTCACTTAAAACTTTTATTACCTTTATTAACTCATTACTTTCTTTAGAATATTCTATCTTTCCTTGTCTTTTAAGTTCCTTCCAAAATCCAAAATAAGAGTTTGCAACACTAATACTTGGTAAATATATTTTTCTATCGTAAAGAAAAACATCAAATTTATTACTCAAAGGTATAGGTAGTTTCTTTTTAGTAGTAAGATTAACACTATCATTTTCTAGTTTCAAAGTAAATGATAATGGTAAATTTTCTTTATACACAAAAGTTTCATAGTTAATATAATCATAATTAAATTTTACTTTTTTATCACTACTAACTAACGATAGGAAGTCTCTAATTTCATTACTTTTTAATCTTAAATATTTACCTTCAATTATTTTAACTTCATCATTTTCTTTAAATCTATCAATTGCAAATGATAAAAGCTCCTTATCACTTTCAGAAAAATACATATTGTAAGGATTAAATAAAAATTCTCCATTAATCCTTAAAGGACTTTTATTTTCCATAGCCTGAAAAAACTCATTTAATTTGGTCACCAAATAAGTACTACCTTCACCAATTCTAAATTGAACATCAAACATAAATATATTTTTTTCTTTAATACTTTTTATATCTAAATCTAATTTTATTTCTTTTTTATAATTATCTGATCTATTTATTTTATTTTGTATTGTATTGTTACTTCTATTACTTTTTTTTATTTTATTTTTAGCAATTATATAAAATGAAAATATGCTTGCTATTATATGTTTACAAACATAATTATTTTTATGTTTTGAAAATTCCTCATAAGTACTACATGTACAAGTTGCACCATTAACTTTTTCATTTTTTAAATTATATTTTATATGACAACTATAGCTTTTAGAGTCATCCTCTTCTTTCACTTTTGAATATATATGATAAACACCATCAATGCTTTTACTTGTCATGCCTGTTACTAATTTTAACTTATGAATTTCTTTACCTTCTTTAATACTAATATTAGATCCTAAAGCCAATACTGCATCTAATAGCTTTCTTAAGTTCATATTTTCACCTCATTATCTTAAAGTAATAAATTATTATAACATATCTTATCATTACAGTTAACACTATTCTTACTAATAAATAAACTTCTAAATTTTATATTTATTATTATAAGTCATGCAAGGTATAATTTTTTTACATAAATATTATTAGTTTCTTTTAAACATAAAAAAGCACCAGTTTTATAAAAACCTAGTGCTTCATAAATTTAAGGTGGAAATTTATAAAATTACAAAATGCTATAAAGCATTGTAAGATTAACTAATTTATAATTTAATTTTTAATTTATTATCTATTAATTCAACTTCATTTCCATTAAAGAATACTTTTTTACTACAATCAAAATTATGAACTATAATTTCAATTTCCTTATAGACTTTTTCATATCCTATTTTTTCTTTCATTTCTATATTTAATGCTTCTCCTAACTCAAAGTTAAATTCATATTTATTAAATTTTCCTTCTTTATAATCAAAGCTTTCCCCATCATCAAGGAAATTATTATAATTTCCAATACCCTTTTTATTAGATAAATAAATATTTAAATTTAAACACTCATTATCTTTTTCACCTATATAATTTACATCTTTGCTAGTTGGTATAATTGACATTGCTTTAATATAAATAGGACAAATATCTAAAGGTGCTTCTTTAATAATATATTGCCCACCCTCAAATTCTGTTCCTGTCCAATAATCAATCCAATTATTTCCCTCTGGAAGATAAACTAATTTTTGCCTTGATCCTTGTTCAACCACTGGCGAAACTAATATATTATCACCAAATAAGAATTCATCATTAATTTCATATGTCTTTTTATCATTTTGATAATCATATAATAACGGTCTTATAATTGGAGCTCCATTTTCTTCACATTTGTGCATCATATCATATAAATAAGGAATAAACTTATATCTTAATTTAATATATTTTCTATTAATTTCTTCTGTCTCATTACCAAATGCCCATGGTTCCTGCTCTCTACTACCAATAGTAGAATGATTCCTGAACAATGGTGTAAATGCACCAACTTGAACCCATCTACTTAAAAGCTCAGCTGTACAATCATGTCCAAATCCACCAACATCAGTACCACAAAAAGCCATACCACTAAGCCCAAGATTCATTAGCATTGGTAAAGACATTCTTAAATGTTCCCATGTACTTTGATTATCACCAGTCCAAACTGTAGCATATTTCTGTGTACCAGCATAGCATGCCCTAGTTACTACAAAAGGTCTTTTACCTGTAAATTCTTTAATTCCATCATATGTTGCCTTATCCATCATATGTCCATAAACATTATGAATTTCCTTATGAGTAACTATTGTACCATCATTATCAAAAATTATATCATCAGGTAATGGTCCATTAAAACTAGCTGGTTCATTCATATCATTCCAAATTCCTGCAACCCCTGCATCAATCATTATTTTTTGATTATTTGCCCACCACTTTCTAACATTTGAATTCATAAAATCTGGAAAAACAGAATCTCCTGGCCACACAACATTTTTATATACTATTCCATCTTTATCTGTTGCAAAATATCCATTTTTTATACCTTCATCATAAACCTTATATCCTTTATCTACTTTTACCCCTGGATCAATTATTGTTACAACTTTAAATCCCATTTCCTTTAATTGATTTGTAAAATCTTTAGGATTTTCAAACTTTTTATTATCCCATGTAAACACTCTAAAACCATCCATATAATCAATATCTAAATAAATTGTGTCACATGGTATATTCTTTTTCCTAAAAGTTTTCGCAATTTCTAAAGCTCGTTCTGCCGGTGCGTAAGACCATCTGCATTGCTCCTTTCACCTTACAATGTCAACTCCATATCCAAAAGTTTTTTAGCTTCTTCATCAAAATTTTCTATATCCTCTAAACTAGTTAATTTCACAATCATTTCTAGTGCTTTGTTGAATAACGTAAACACTATATAGTTATTATCATCAATTATAATTGAGTGAAGATATTTATTTATAAATTCCTCTTTACTAATGTCTTCTGCTATATTTTCTAACTGTGAATAAATAAAATTCATTAGAGTTTCTATATAATTTATTTTTTTATCTATCAAACTATTCCCCTTAGATAATTCATTATTTTCTTTTATCAATTTATCTATTTCTTCTTTTACTTCTAAACCCTTAATCTCGACCATTTTTTTATCAAATGTCCCAATTAAATATAAATCCATTATTCTGCTTGATTGTATTTGTAATTCATTTAACCTTTTCATATTATCTTCGATTTTTTTATCATTGTTTTTATCATAATTACTTTTCAAATTGTTTATTATTCCTGAAATCATTGGTTCCATGAACTCTTTTACTATCTTCTCAGAATTAATTTTGTACCCTTTACCTACATAATTTTCTATAATCTCATCGATTTTGCTTAAATCAATATTTCTACTACTACATTCTTTTAAACCATATTTTTTCTTTTTATTACAATTGTAAAACTGTCTTCCAGTAGAACTAATATTAATTGTATAGTTACTACCACACTTTGCGCATTTTATCTTATCTCTATATATATTGCTTCCATTATTTATTCCACGCTTATTCTCATTTGTTGCACTCTTAATTAACTTTTCTGCCTTTCCCCAATCATTGTCTGAAATAATTCTTAATTCTGGTGCTTCTGTAATAACCCATTCTTCCTTAGGTTTTAATGTTCTCTTGTTATTTCCATATAATGTATCACAATGATATTTATTTCTTATTATTTTCCCTGTATATGCTTCATTGGTTAAAATATTCATTACCGAATTAGCAGACCATTCTTCGTTTTTACGTGTTCTATATCCTAATTTATTAATTTCTTTTGCTATCTTTCTACTTCCTATATTCTCTTCTATTCTTAACTTATATATTAATTTTATTATCTCTGCTTCTTCTTCAACTATTTCTACCTTATCCTCTTTTTTAGTATATCCATATAGGTTAAAGGCTCTAAATACACCATTACTTGCTGTAACTGCATTTCCCCAACGAGTTCTTTTACTTATAGCTAAACTTTCCTCGTTATTTATAGTAAATAGTATACTAAGTACCATATCTATTCCTTCTTCTTTAGTAGATTTATTAAGATCTAGGAATGTAACATAAACCCCTTTTGAAGATAGACAACGTATTATATCCATAGCTTCAGCAGAATTTCTACTAAATCTTGATGTAGATTTTATGTAAATGTGATTAAATTTAGGCTCCCTATCTGAAGTAGTTACAACTAATTTATAATTCATTTTAGCATCATCTATCTTAGTGACATTTAAGCCAGCATCTCTTAACATTTCAATAAATCCTTGCCTATGCTTTAAACTCATCCCACTAATATCGAAATCTGTATATAGCTTTTCTACGCCAAATTCATTAAAGTATTGTTTTTGATTCTCGAATGAATCTATACCTTTTTTATCTGACACTCTACAATATGCTACTTTTCCCACTTTCTCCACCTCGCTTTACATAATATTATACCACAATTGAAAAAAATAAGGACTAGTAATCGCCATCTTTGACGAAAACTAATCCTTTTAAAATTCCTGTTTTATTATTTTAATATGCTCATAATTTTTTTGAATTGTTCACTAATATTTTGTCAATATTCTTCTTCTTAGCTCCTTGCTTGAAAGACACTTGATTTCTTTTAATGCTTTTATAACTAATCTTCTTTTTACTTTTCTATTTTTACTTTTCTTAGCCCAATTAATATAAAATATTGCTTCTGGATATAGCTTTCTTGCATTTATAGATAACTTCATAATTTCACCTTCCCCATATTTAATTTATTTTTATAGGCTTCTCTTCCTACTGAATTATAGATTAATCCT
>OCPT01001072.1_pt1 | contig 17304 bp, 14 predicted proteins | sample 1538741 | NCBI WGS metagenome assembly OCPT01 (sample SAMN04571723, study PRJEB22368) | human gut metagenome | biome: human gut; material: stool | host: Homo sapiens | place: Luxembourg | collected 2012-12-06 | reverse complement strand
AGGGATAGAGATAGAAATAAATAAAGGGGAAATAAATGAATTAAGGCAGTTTGCCTTAGAAAGGATTTAGATTTAAGTATGAAAAAGTTTAAGAATGTATTTCTGGCTTTTTTCGTTACTGCTTTGACATCCTTGAATCTTGCTCTTCCTGCATACGCAGAAGAAGCAACGACTCAGACTGTTGATTCAGCGGGATTCTCAGTGAGTGTTGTTGGGGATGGTACAGTCACACTTTCATCTGGTGATTTCACAAAATCATTGTCGAATGGTGACATCTACAATGCAGACTACGATGAAGGTACAGAAATTAAAATTGTCTCTAAATCCAATGAGAATGCAGTTATTGATGATATTACTTTAAATGACAGTACGATCTCTGGATTTACAAGTGGAAAAAAATCTTTCAGTTTTGTCTATACAACAAAGACGGCTGATGCTTCTTTTAATGTAGTATTCAAACAAAATGAAACACAAAAAGAAGAAAACAGTAATTCAAGCGAAGATGAAAGTGATGATTCTTCTCAGGACAAAAGTTCCAATGAATCTGTTTCTACTTCAAATGATGCAGTAGCTGAATCCAAAGATGCAGATAAATATGACACATTTGACGTGGATCTTTCAAAGATGGATATAGATACATCTAAAACCGTATATACAAAATACTTGTATGCAATTCCAAGTGCTGTATCTGAAAACGATACAATCACTTCTGCATTGATTGATAAAGATCCAAAGGATACGATCTATACGCAGACAATGGAGCCAAGCACAGTATATACAGATGGAGATGCTTACTATATTCAGGCAGACACACCTTTTGTGAATGGTTTAGCCAAGAAGAGTTATCCATACGATTATGATGTGGCTCGTGGAAATGATTATGGTCAACAGCTAACAGAAGGCTTTTCTTATGATAAGAAAACTCACATCTTAAAAATTGATAAAGATGTTTTCAAAACTGTGGCTAAAGAAGCAAAAACAGATAACAATCCAAAAGAGGATTTTTCAGATTTACAGGTACAGTTTTTAGTTCCTGCTGATGTAGAAAATGATGTTAAAGTTAAAACTACAGTTGTTGATAAGACAGGTTCTATTGACAGTGTTGTAGGGGATTCAATCAGTTTACGTCCTTTTATGACAACACGTTTTCAGCTTGCTTCTGAAAAGACCGCAAGTAATATTATTCCAAAAAATGTTAAAGTATATGTTAATGGTTCGGATGTTCCTTTAGAGTCGGAATATGGTGCATATGATCCCAAAACTGGAAATATGGCATTATCATATATGGGTGCCAATTTAAAATCACTAGAGATTGTTATTTCAAATTCAAAGGGAAGAGCAGCTGGCGTTGGTTTGGGTACAGCCAAAGTTGGAAGTCTCAATGTATTAGCTTATCTGGCAGAGGGCACAAAAGATGTTTTTAGTGTAGGTTCCTCTATTGATGTTGTAGGTAAATTTGGTAATAACAGCTACGTACAGACAATTGACGGCCCATTGGAACTATATAACAAATCTAGAACTACAGCAGATGGATATCACTACAATACAATTGACTGGAATGATGGCGATGGTGGAGAGTGTACTTACACAGACTCTGCTTTAGCGGTTCCTCAGTCTATTACTATGAATGGACAAACTATTGATTTTACGATGCGTGATATCAATGGAAACAGTTATGGACAATGGGTGAATGGAGGATATCATTTAACTGATATTTCAGATCCAGTTGCATTCAATGGTGCAATTCAGGCTTTCTGTCACCATATTAAAACTTCTGTAGGAAATATTGATGAAGGTAGCCGTTATGCTTTACGTTATCCTACTTGTACATTACGTGTGTTAGATGCAAGTACAATTAATGGATACAGACATGTTGTATTTGGATTTGAAACAAACCTACATCAGTTTTCTGGCTCAACACCTCAAACCGTTGGAACTGTTTTTGAACTTGCTTTCAAGGTACAGTCTAAAGGTAAACTTTGCATTAAAAAGACTTCTGCAAACCCAGCTATTACAGATAACAACCCTTGCTACTCATTGCAGGGAGCTGAATACGGTGTTTATAAAACAGAAGCTGATGCAAAAGCCGATAAAAATAAAGTGAATACTTTAACGATTGGTAAATACGACAATTCAGAAAAATATAAAGACTGGTCAAATGAAATTGAATTGGATGCAGGAACATATTATCTAAAGGAAACCAAGAATCCAAAAGGCTATGCGTTGAACAATTCTGTAGTTTCAGTTGTAGTTAAAGCAAATGAAAATTCTTGGATTGGTACAAATGGCGAATTTAAGGATTATCCTCAAGCCGATCCAGTTGATATTTTGTTAGGTAAAGCTGATAAAGAAACGAATAAGAACAAACCGCAGGGAAGTGCCAGTCTAGCAGGCGCTGAATTTACGGTTAAATACTATAAAGGATTGTACGATTCGGATCCAGCTAAATCGGGTCAGATTCCAGCTCGTTCATGGGTATTAAAGACAGATAAGGATGGACTTGCTTATTTAGATAGTGATTATAAAGTATCTGGTGATGATTTTTATATGTTTGGAAATATTGCCACAATTCCTGTAGGTACAATTACAATTCAGGAAACAAAGGCACCAACTGGATATTTTATCAATAATGAAGTGTTTGTGAGAAAAATAAAAACAAATGGAAAAGATCAATATGTTTCAACATATAATCAGCCTACAGTCAATGAAAAAGTCATCAAATTTGACATCAAGAAGGTACAGGCAGGAACTTCAACACAAGTCAGTGGTGCAGTATTCCGTCACACATTACCGAATGGTTCAACAGAAGATTTAGAGACAAATAGCACTGGTGAAATCACAATCACAGGTTTGGCTTCGGGAACACACAAGATCAAGGAAATCAAATCTCCAGACGGATATCAGCTAAATCCGAACGAAGTTGTATTCAACGTAGCTTCTGGTACAGGTAAAATTACATTTACATCTGGTACAAACAGCCTGATTGTTCAAGGTACAAAAGATTCAGGAGACGGCTATGCTACATTCAGCGATAAGGTAAATCCTTTCAATTTGAAAATTACAAAAACAAATGAACACGGCAAGGCATTGAAAGGTGCAGAGTCTACTTTGTACAGCGATGCTGATTGCAAGAATGTAGTTGATACGCAGATTTCTGATGAAAAAGGATTATTAAGTTTCAAAAATCTGGATGTAGAAAAGACATACTACTTTGAGGAAACAAAAGCTCCACAAGGCTATAGAATTCCAGTGGATGAAAATGGAAAAGCCTATGTGCATTCCGTATATGTTTCAGCTATACCACAGACAGATACATTTAACTTTACTGTTGATGGAATAAAATACGATACATCTAAGACATCTGGAAACATTCGCTTAGAAGGAACTAAAAAGGATCGTGTCGTTGCGGTAGATATCACGAACAAAACAACACAGTTATTGCCTGAAACAGGTTCAAATGGAACAATTCTATTAATTGGATTAGGTGTTGCCGTAATAGCTTTTGCTTTATATAAATCTAAAAAAGATAAAATGATTTCTAAATAATGAAGAAAGAGGGATATTAAAATGAAAACAAAAAATGTAATTTTTGCAGGATTAACTGCATTGTCTATGACTTTAAGTCCTGTAGCAACTTGTGTTGCACAATTAGTTACACCAATCTACGCTGCTGAAGCAACGCAAACTTATGCTACTCCAAACGGAGTTGCAGATTTTGGCAAGGGGAATGCTTCGATTACAATCACACCAAATGCAGGACAATCTCTAGTCGGTAAAAAATTTAACGTATATAAATTATTTGACGCTGAAAATGCAGTGGATAATGAATCAATCAACTATACATGGAACAATGATTACAAAACAGCTTTACAGACTGTTGTTGGTAAGAAAATCAACAAATCTGCCTCTTCAGTTACTGAATATGATGTAATTGACTATATTCAAACTTTAAACACAAATAAAGTAGAAGGTGCTCAAGCAGATCAAAAATTAGAAGGTCGCTATAGCAACTATCGTTACTTTGTAGAAGATTTAAGAAATGAACTTGTTAAAGAAGGGCTTTCTCCAAATACTGTTAATGTTACAGCTGTAAATGCAGTTGATGGTTCTGTAAAGTTCAGTGGATTAGGATATGGTTATTATTTAACGGATGAAGTTACTGCTGTACAGGATACACATTCAGCAGCTTCATTGATTTTAACAAATACAGCGAATCCTAATGCTCAGGTTAATATCAAATCCGATTATCCTACTTTGATTAAGAAAATCAATGAAGATGACAACAATGTAGGATGGAATGATATTGGTGACTATGAAATTGGACAGACAGTTCCTTATTACCACGATACATATGTACCAAACATGAATGGATATCAAACATATAAAATGATTTTCCATAACAAGATGGACAATGCATTGACATTCAATAAAGACTCTGTTTCTATCACAATTTCAAGCAACAAGAAATCATATACATTAAAGAGTGATGAATTTAAAGTTGTTGAAAATAGTGGTGAAGACACATTCTATGCAGAAATTCCAGATTTAAAAGCTATCGTTGACAAACAATTCCCAGAAGGAATGAACAACAACAACGAAAATACTTATGGCCAATCTGTTCGTTTAAACTATAATGCGACATTGAATGACAATGCATCGACTCGTACTGGTCGTGCAGGATTTGAAAATGCTGTTCGCCTTGAATACAGCAACAACCCAGATAGTGATGGAAATGGTTCTACAGGAACAACTCCTTGGGATACAGTAGTTTGCTTCACTTATAAAATCAATGGTTTAAAGGTCAACAACCACAACAAATTATTGAAGAATGCTAAATTCCGTCTATACAGTGATGAAAACTGTACAAATGAAGTGTATGTTAAGGAATCTCCAAACGGATATGTTGTTATGAACCGTGACTCTTTAGGTGGAACTGACCACACTGGTGGTACAAGACCAAGTAATGCTGTTGAAATGGCATCCGATGCTAAGGGTGTATTTACTATCTTAGGTTTAGATCAAGGTACATATTACTTAAAAGAGACGAATTCTCCAGCTGGTTATCGTGAATTACAAGATCCAATCGTATTAAACATCAAACCAACATTCACTGATGAACGTAACAACTACAACGCAGGTGAAGGTGCTACTGAAAAAACATTGCAAAAATTAGAAGCAACTGCTCACGTTAAGGAATTCTTAGATGGTGCTTACAAAGAAAGCGACACTAACTTAAAAACAGATGTAACAGACGGTTCTGCTAACATCACTGTAGTCAACTATGTAGGAACTAAATTACCAATCACTGGTTCTAACTTAACAATGATTTGTCTAGGTGCAGGTACAATCACTGTAGTTGGCGCATTGGCGTTAGACAAAAAACGTAAAAACAAAAAAGACTAATTAAAAAATAAATGAAATGGTTAGGATGGCAGTACTGCCACCTTCCATTTTTGGAGGTGCTGAATTTTGAAGTCGATTATCAAAGCAATAAAAGAAACGAGCTGGACAGTACGTATCCTTGTTATCATTGGCATAGGATTATGTTCGATTCCACTGGTATCGAGTATTCATTCTAGCATGCAGCAGAATAATATGATTTCAACCTATGAGAGTAAAGTAAAACATACGGATAAAGCAAAAATCAATGAACAGATTCAAAAGGCTCACAATTATAATGATATGCTTTTCCAAACAATGGGAGCTTCTGTAGGAGATATCGATACAGATATTTTATCGGATGAAAGCTATGAAAACATTTTAAATCTAACTGGCAAAGGTATCATGGGTTCAATTGAGATTCCAAAGATAGGCGTTGACCTTCCAATTTATCACGGAACAAGTGATGATGTACTATCAAATGGCGTTGGCCATTTACAAAATTCTTCATTTCCAGTCGGTGGAGAAAATACACGTACTGTTCTGACGGGTCATAGGGGTCTTCCAAACGCAAAATTATTTACAAGACTTGATGAGTTGAAAAAAGATGATTTATTCTACATTCGTGTGGGAAATAAAACACTAGCTTATCAAATCTATAAAATAGAAATAGTAAAAAAAGAAGAAGCACCTGACGTTCTTGGAATTGAAGAAGGCAAGGACCTTGCAACTTTGATTACATGTACTCCATATGGAATAAATACACACAGATTGATTCTGACTGGCAAGCGTGTACCATACAGTGAAAAGAAAAAAGAAGCCATTGAACCAGAAATGATGAGTTGGAGAGAACTTCTATTTACAGCACTTCCATTTTTAATTGTATTTATGTTGATTGTTAGAATTTTAAATAAGAGAAAGGAGAGAAAGTTAAAATCATGAAGATTCTGAAAAAAATTGGTTTAGCATTAAGCCTGATACTAGTTTTAGTACCATGCTTAAATGTGCAGGCTAAAGATATTACAGATAATCCAGATGTAGGGGACATTACAATTCTTCCTGAAGAGGATTTGACTAAGGTTCCTGATAATGGGTTAGGTTCAATCTCGGTAGAATTGACAGATGCTTATGATAAATATCTTTCCAAAGAAAATGTTAAATTCGGTGTGGTTCAGATTGCTGACATCGTAAAAGGCGAATATATCATTAAATATAAGCCTTTTGCAGACGAGGATTTGGACTTGAATGAGATTAAAACAGCAGATGAGATCGACAAAGTAGCTAAGGATCTGGCTAAAAAAGTTGAGACTCCTGACTATGAAATGACAACGGATGAAGAAGGAAAAGCAACTTGCAAAGACCTTCCAGTTGGTGTGTATCTAGTCTATGTTGAAGATTTATCTGATTATGAAACAATTACTCCATTTATTGTTGGGATTCCAACATGGGATGATGAAGATGAATTGTTCCAGTATGATGTAACAGTATATCCAAAACATACTGCTTTGCCACGTATCTTAGTGAATAAGGTTGACAGTGTAACTGGACAGAATATCAAGTCAAACAAATTTGAATTCACTTCATATTCACAGGAAAACTGTGCTGAAAGTTCAAAACTTGAAACCATCGCAGGTGATCAGGAAACTGGTACTGCTGAATTCTTGATTCGTTACGGAACAACTTACATTAAAGAATCAAGTGCTCCTCAAGGATATAAGTTATCGGATGAGGTTGTAAAGGTTAAATTTACGGATGAGGGATTATTTGTAAATGACAAGGAAGTTCACGTAGATGATAATCATCGTTATTCAATCGTATACCAGAATGTCATGCTGCCTAGTGTAAACACAGGTGCTGCTAAAAACAAAGACATGATGTATATGATGTTAGGTGTAGTAGTCATTGCATTAGGTGCTTCAATCGCAACTGTTCGCAAGATTCGCAAAAGCGAAGATTAATTCTTAAAAGGAGGGAACGAAATCCTTCCTTCTATTGCATATGGGACTAAATCAAAAATGTTAGTTTCATATGCAGTATGAATATTTATTTAGATTGGAGGATCATGATGAGTTTTAAAAAATTATTATATATAAGTCTATCATTGGTTATTTTATTACCATGTTTATCTTGCAATTTGGTTGCCAAGGAGAATACATCCTCATTGCACATAGAATTAACAGGTGGACTTGGAGCAGCTGAAATTTTAACAGAAGATAATATTTCTTATCCAGTCGATGGTGGAGATGATTCTTTCAGTTTCAATAAAGACACGAAGCTTAAGATTATCATCCATTCAAAATATGGCATTGATTCAATAAAACAGAACAACGACACATTAATCAACAAAGGAAATAAACTTGAGAAAATCAAGAAGAAAGATTTTACCTTTACCTATAAAACAAAGAATGTAGATACAAATCTATCTATTAATCTTACAGAGATGCACTCTCGTTTCAAAATCACCTCAATCAAAGAGGATGATAAGGGTAATGTAATTGCAGCTCAATCAAAGTATAGATGTGTAAAAAAAAGCTTTTACGAAGAAGCTGACGAGAATATTGATAAAGCTATTGAACTGGCACAAAAAAACGGTTTAGAAAGTGATTATCAAATTCTAGAGTCTGATGAGAATGGAGTGCTACAATCGAATGATTTTTTAAAGGGTACTTACATTATTAAAAAAATAGATGATGAATTTGAAACTGAACCTTTTGAGCTGATTGTAACAAGAAACAAAGATATTCCATATACATATATTCGTTTAAATAATGGATATGAGCTTTCTTCTGATAAAACGGGGACAGTAAATATAATTGAAAACAACCAAACAATTCAGTCAGCAACAAGAATCATTTTAAAAAATAAGAATGATGAGCTTGTAGAAGATGATGGAACATTTAAAATTAAAATGCTGACCAGTGATGGAAAGGTGTTGAAAAATTATAAAAATGACTATTTAAAAACAAATAAAAAAGGATATATCAGTATGTATGACGGTGTGCGTTGGATAAGTACATTTACATTGAAAAAAGGCAGATGTGTATTACCTGTTGTTCTTCCTAATGGGGATTATAAAATTGCAAAAGCGAATCTAAAGGATAGCAATTTTAAAACTTCTGGATTCAAAATTTCATCCAACACTATCTCTGGTTTAGATGATGATAGTCAGCCGATCAACGATATCGTATTGAAGGTGAAAGGAAATTAATGTATGTACGATTTATATATCGAGTGGATGTATATCCCCCGTTTTTGCTCTTGTAAATTCGCCCCAATATGATATGGTAAATATATCAAAAAACAAATCGTTTCTTACAAAAAAGGAGGAAAACCATGAACAGAAAAGAGACAACAGCACTACTTTCCAAATCGCTGTTATACCATATCAATCCAAAAAATGATCCAAGGATCTACTGGGCCAGGGAAGTTTCATTTGATAATGCAACTACCCATAGGATCCGAGTAGACTTTATGAAATTTGTTCCAGTCAATAATTCCGTATCGGGGATTGAAAAGGGAGACGTCTACTGTTATGAGGTTAAGTCTTCTGTTGAAGATTTTCATTCCCCAAATGGGCATAATTTTCTTGGAGATTATAATTATTATGTGATGCCGGAAGAAGTCTTTGAATAGGTGAAAAAAGAAATTCCGTACTATGTGGGAGTTTTTGTTCCGGATGGGATGAACTATCAAAAAGACGTATACTGGTTGAAATCGGTAAAGAAAGCAAAAAGAAAAAATCGGGAAAAGCCAGTTTCAGAAGTATTATTAATGATGTTTCGTTCTGCAGCACGAGACCGAGCCTAATACGATTGGAGGAAGTGCATAATGTAGAAGGCGTATAAATTAAACAAAGATTTTGTTCTAACCCGCGTAAAAGATGAACGAAAAAAGATTAAGGCTATTTCCATTAGAATTAAAAGAAAGCTTCGCATATTCGTGGAGTTTTCTTTTATATATCAACTCAACCACTAACTCAACCACAACGCCATAGAAAAGAAGGAGAGGAGCATGTAGAATTAGCTTATGCAGAACAAAGAGATTTTTTTTAAAACGAAACGAAAAGAACTACACATGACTCAAAACGAAATTGCGAAGTTACTTGGTGTAACCTATCAGACAATATCGAAGTGGGAGAGGGGATTAACGATCCCGCAGCAGGATAGATATCTGGAAGTTGCTGAAGTATACCATTGCACTGTCGAAGATATTGTAAATGCTACATCGCCTGTAAAAGAAGAAACGATTGAGCGCCAGCTATACTTGACTCCGATAGCAGTCGAAACACTGATCGAACGAAAACTTACCGAAAGCGAAGTCGATACGTTAAACCGCATTTTTGGTGAAAATGAACTGTTTCACCAAAATGGATCCATGCGTCTCAAAAGCGTCGTAGAAATTCCAAAAGTAGAAGATGACGTATATCAGCAACTTAGAGCTGCTAATCCAGATTATTCAATTACGCAGTTTCTTGCAAACAGATATGCTTCGGTGCATACATCTCACACATTAAAAAATGTATCTTTGTCTGTAAATCAAAACGAAAGAGGTACAAGTATAGACAAAGATACTTACAATCCTATTTTAAGCAAAAAAATGGATAAAGCGGTAAAAAATACCACCCCTGGAACAAATAACTTCGCAAACAGCGAAATCTTTATTCCAGCAGGTAAGAAATCAGCTGTTATTCTCTCAAAGAACTACAGTTCAAGCGGGAATGTAGTTGTTATTGGTGATGCAGGGGCCGGGAAAACACATGCATTTATTAGGCCAAATATTGAGAGTATTGCCTCAAATATGGGCAACATGGTGGTTATCGGAAGAAAAAGAAAACTGTGCGACGACAAAAAAGATATGCTTCAAGCAAACGGGTATGAAGTGAACGAGTTTTCTCTTAAACAGACTGCTGGAACAGTCAAATTCAACCCACTTGCGCATATTGTGGATGATGAAGATATTATCGCACTTTCTACACAGTTGTTAGAGAACTGGCAGAATAAAACAGATCTTTTTTGGAGTAAAGCTTCTAAGAAATACTTAGCTTTGTTTATAGCATGCACTTTAGAAGCAATTACGGAGCCAACTTTGTATGATGTTATTGAATTATTGCAGAAACCGGAACACGAAATTACAGGCATTTTTACCCGATTAAATAGAAGCGAGGCAGGAAAGCGTATTCTTCATCAGTATAACGATTTTTGCAATAGTATGAATAAGAAAACAAGGGAAGCTATACGCATTGATATTATGGTTCAGCTTCATCCGTATACTACAGAACAAATGCGTGATTTACTTTCCGGTGATACATTAGACTTCAGTAAATTTACAGATACTGCACAAGCATTGTTTCTAGATCCTCCAATCTACGACCGCACTTATTATGGTCTTATAATTATATTATTAGAACAGATTATCCGCACGTGCGAGAGAGAAAGAGAAGGGAGAGAGGGAAGACGTCAACTATGGTTTCTTCTTGATGAATTTACGAATCTAGGCTTGTTTTATGACATTGATAAACATGTAGCTTGCGGAAGAGCGTATGATATGAATTATTGTATTATTCTACAGTCTTTGGACCAGCTTATGCGAGTATATCCGGTTTCTTGGGAGACAATTTTAAATAACACAGAATCCATTCTTTGTCTTGGTACCTGTGATCTTGTATCCGCTAAATACATCAGCAAAAACTCAGGACTTATACACAAATTCGCTGAACGTCCCGTTTTAACTCCAGAAGACGTAATTAATCTTCCTGCGGAACAATGTATTATTTTCAAGCCTGGAGAAGCTGCGATTATTGATGAAAAATACAATCCAAAAGAGTAAGATAGCAAACTCTGTTTTACAAAAAAATAAAAACGCTTACCCATGATAGGTAGGCGTTTTTCTTTTAGATTGTTAGAACGTTTTGATTGTAACGGTTGGATCTGTAGCACAATCGCAAACAGCTTCCTGCCTTTCTTTTTCATCTCTGTATTCATACACTTTAAAGTTGTTTTCTTTTGCTACTTCCTTTATTTCTTCCTTGATAGAAAGAGTATCCGGGATAATAACAGCAGCAACCTCCGAAAAGTGTACGACGCGATGTGGCTTTGCTTCTATATATGAAACCGGAAGTTCTCGCACTTTAATTGCAAGTGTTGCAATTTCTTCGGCTAGTTCTTCGCCAATTTCTATATTGTTTCTACCAAACATCTTCATGTAATTTTCTGGAGTTGGATTTTTAACTTGGAAAAGATAGTCTTCCATATCTACCCATGAACTGCCTGAATATCCTTTGTTGATGATAGGAGACAGTTTTCGGTTTAAAGCGAAATATTCTTTATTTAATGCATCATACATCGCTTCAGCTTTTTCTTTTTCAGCAAAGTTGTTTCGAATCGCTGATAGGCTAGTCAGTTTTTTAGCAAGGATCCCTTTCCATGCATGCATAGTAAGAAAACCTTCTTCACCAGAACCTCTTTTCATGGTTTTCATAATGTTATCCAGTGTGTATGGGTGGTTAGCCCCTTGATGGAGCGTCGCGATCCAGATGGAGTGAAAGAATCCACATTTTCTTTGCGGATACCTCTGTATTTGTAATTGTTTCGCAAGAAATCCAAAACCTCATCTTTTGAAAGATCAAGCCCGCACTCCCTTACAACCTGACAGACAACATCAGCTGATTTCTCCAAGTCATACCAAACATTTGCATTAAGCTCGTAAAATCTCTTCTTGGATGTTGGAATGTGATATGTTTTTTCCAATCCTTCGCCAATGGTTTTTTCATCGAATTCATATAGAATATCTGGGAATCTACATGTGTAAGCATCTGCTTCATACAAATCATTGCATCTTGAAGCACGTGGATCTACTGTAGATTTTTTAAATACAAACGTAATATCTCCAAAGCTTTGATGCGGAAATTCAGCCATTGTAATGGCCAGGCTTGGCATTGGGAAAGCCCCAAGCTCTAGCACCCCTTTCAATTTTGTCTCTGTAATATTGTGTAAAGCTAATAGTTTACTCATACTTTGTTTCCTCCTTATTTTCTCCGTTTTTCTATAAATACATAATAAATATGTCAGAATAGGGCAGGGATAAAAAAGAGATTTTTTGTATACCTGTTATTTGCGTAGATATATGATACCAGAAAGTAAAAAGAGCTTATCGTCTTAATTGACGATAGGCTCCTTTTTATTCCTAATTGCAGGGATTTATTTAGTTATAATATAAGCCCTAAATTTAGGGTTACTTTTATATATTTATTCATCATCTTCATAATTTACAACGCCTGCGGCACGTTTTCTATTTGCTTCTCCGGATTTGCTGTATCTTGAAACGGTAGCTAAATTATTGTGCCCGAGCGCATCTGCAACAAGCTTAATGTCTTCAGTATTCTTATAAAGATTTGTAGCGTAAGTAGAACGAAGAGAGTGGGTATGAATATCCTGGTTCGTAATACTTTCCGTATATTTCTTTACAATTCTTTCAATAGAACGGACTGTGAGCCTTGTTCCGTTACGAGGGGAGACAAAGAGCGCTTTTACGTCGTCAGAAATAGCCTTTCTTTCATTATGGATGTAATCGTATACGGCAGCAGAAGCGTCCTCATTCATATATACACGCTGTTCTTTACCTTCTTTACGAAAGACCATAACAGACTTCGTATTCCAGTCAATATCGGATATATCGATACCTACGAGCTCAGAGACACGAAGTCCTGTACCAACCAGCAGTTGCAAGATGGCCATATCTCTAAGGCGGGTATGCTTTGAAAACTTAACAGCTCGTCCAGAAAGGGAAGAACCATCTTCAGCGCCGCTGATCATACGACCAACCTCTGAATTGTCCATAGCAATAATATCATTATTTTTTCTTTTGTCTTTCGGAATCTGTACAACATCAGCCGGATTATTTGCCAGTTGTGAATTTCTTATCAAGTACTTATACAAACCCCTGACTACAGTAAGCTTCCTAGCTTTGCTGGAAGGGGAGTTTGTATGATATTTTGGCGACTTATAAGGATGAGCCTTGTTATAAGCAATGTCTTCATCAGTTTGATAACGGCTTAAATATGTCAGGTAGTGCTGGATATCCAAAGGAGTTAATTCAGCCAAAAATTGTATAGACACATCTAATGGAGCGACAGAAAAGTCTTTTTCTAAAAAAGCAAAAAAAGTACGCAGGTCATAAACGTAGCCCAAACGAGTTTTAGAAGAATTGTTTAACTCACGCATATTGTCGAGGAAATCGCCAATATATTTTGGGAATTCAGATTTAAAACCTTGAATTTTTTCATCATTGATTGCATCTTGTTCGCGATGGTAGTTACTCATAAAAAATTTTCCTTTCAAAAATAGATTTTGTATATACAAAAATGGGTTTTAAGTATACGTATAAAGACACGTATTGTAAAAAACACATTTATAGGTAAATTATAGAGGATAAAACAAGAAATGTCAATATATTGTCGTGAAATCTATCTTTAGCGACAATATATATGTCGTTTCTATTTTGGTATTTTTGGCTAGTTTTCATTGCTGGATTCCGCATATATCAACGGATTGAACTTTCTCCCTTCTCTTTTTGTCTTTGGAAAAATAAAATTTCGGCTGGGAAATATTTTTTGTCTTTACAAAGCTTAATATTTTTAACGAAAAAAATCCATTTTTATATATACGTAATCCAAGTTTTTACTCATGAATAACACTCTACTCTTACACGAATTCTCCCATGAAAAATCATTTTATATATACATCATTTTCTAGCAAACAAATTATTTTTTATGCAGTATTCCCTTATTCACAGTCTCTCGTTTGATTGAATTTTTTCATAAAAGTCCCTGAAACGCTCTTCCCATGCGGGTTTCAAACTGTTTTATCGCAAGCTCTAAACTCCTGTTTTTCTATATTACTATCCTCTTTTCAGTGTTTTTGGCTCTATAATATGCATTCACAAACATAAAATAGACGTTTATTACGCTCAATGAGTATATTAGCACTCAATAGGTGTGTAAACACTCGTTGGGTATGTATTTGTTTTTTCTATTTCTCTCCTATTTTTTATAGGATTTTTTGCACGAAATCTGACATATAAATTGCAACAATAAATAAAGGAGATTTTTTATGACGCAAAGAGAAGAATTAGAAAAAATGCAGGAAATCCTGCGCGATAAAATAGAAGTTACGATTCCCGATTATTCTACAAATGGAAAATGTTCGAGATGCGGAAGATGCTGCAGCAATCTACTTAGCATGACTATAGAGGATGTACACAGAATTCGAGACTATTTACGGATGCATAATGTTGTTCCTGCTCCACCAGCCCGCCCAAATAAGTTTCGAAACATTCCTTTTGATTCCTGCCCATTTTGTGATCTTTCTAGGAAAGAGACTGCCTGCATGATTTACGAAGCAAGACCTACTATTTGCCGAAAATTCTTGTGCAACGCTGATGTACTTGCTAAACAATATGATATCAACGGAGATTTAGTATCCAATAGTATTGGGCAGGTAGATTGTAGAAAGACATTCTTTGGAATAGGCGTCGGGAAAACGAAATAATTGTAAAAGAAAAACAGCACCTCTATTTGAGATGCTGTCTTAATTTACTTTTTGTTTCGGCTGAAAAAATTATAAAGTTATAACATCATCTGCTTTTCTAACTTTTTCAAAATTCTCAATGTGTTCTTCAACATTTGAAAATACAAGTTCTTCGAACTGTTTCAAATTCTTTGCCTTCGCTGTGAAGTGATAAGAACTTGTCTTAGCTCTCATAAAAAGATCGTAAGAACATTCTCCTTCTACATTAGATTTTTGAAAATGAAAGATATATCCTTCATATTCCAAAATTTCGAAAGATGTTATCTCTTTCACATTAAGCATTACATTTCTTAAATGCTCAATTCTTGCAGTTTCTTCTGAAATCTTTTGAGAAGTGTTTTCTGCTGCTTTCTTTACCTCGTTTCCAATTATTCCTAATGTTGCTTTCCATTTGTTCATTTTTGTTTCCTCCTTGCCTTCCGGCTCATTTTGCGTTAATTACCATTCCTTGTTCTCTTTAGGTATACTTTGTTACTGAATATTTGTATTTGTACTCCAAATCATCTAGTAACATAAATTATATGTCGAAAATGTTTTTAGATAACAAAAAAGCTATGCGGGGATTTCCACATAGCCTTCTTATTTTTCCTAAAGAGCGCGTTTAATCTTAGTACAAATGATTACCACTCTAATTTTTTATTGAAATACAGAATTGTTACGATCTTAAATCTTCGTGTAATTTCTTTTCTAAGGCATCTGCAATAGCTACAACCTCTTTTGATGGTTCAGGCATTGTATATTCTCCAATGCACAATCCTTCGCAAATTTCACTTTCTCCGTAAAATCCGCCACCAAAACATTGCACATATGATAGCTTACAATGTATAGCAGGATCTGCTCCTTCGATGATAACATAGTAATTCTCAAACTGTTCATCTGTATAACGTGTACCGTATCTTGTTTTTCGTTTTCCGAATACAAAAACGGTTCCATTTTCTTCTCTCATACAGCGAACGACATCTCCGTTACTGCGTTTTGCCTTGAATTTCTCAAAGACTTTCTTTTCGCTTAAATCCATAATTGTTTCCTCCTATTTATCTGTTCGTATAATACGAATCGTAGTTTTGTATTTCTCGGCTAATCCGAAATTGTGCGCAGTTCCTTTGCTTTTGCCATCCCAGAACAACACACATCCCCTATGCTCATATCTAGCAATCAGTTCGTGCATAGCTTTGTTTCTGATAAAGCCAGCAGCTTTTCCATTTTTGTCCCAGTCAGCAGGCATTACTTTAAGAAGATATCCACGATCCCTGGCATATTCGCCAGCGATAGAATCTGCTCCTTTCGCCCCACCTTCGACGATCAAGATATACTTATATTTGTCTTTTGCTACTGAAAGCAGCTTATCCAAATGTCTGTACATCATCTTTTTATCCGTAACGGTACGGCTGCCAGCGACTAGAAGCGCAAATACGTTATCAGTACTGCAATCGCTTTTGTTTTTGCACTCCTGGCATTCTAGATATAGAACCACATCTGCTTTATATGGACAAAATACAACCATAATATACCTCCCTTAATCAGTTGTTCTTAAGTAGTATCTAAGCTCTTCGCCTTTTAGATTCTCATCAGCGTAGTTTTGTGCTTTTATCCACATATCGTTGTAGATTCTGGCTCTAGGTTCATTGCCAGCTTCATACCACTCCCAGATTTTTTGATTCAAAACGATTACAAGATCTGTAAGGTAACGGTAGTCCCCTTTCCATTCGTTGAATGCTCTTTCAAATGTATCTTTGATTGCATCATCACCAAATCTGTCTGCGATAGAAAAGTCCATAAAGAATGTTGTTGAAAATCCTTCTGTTTCTTTTCTTACTCTTACTTCTTCATTTGCTCTTAATGTTTCGTTCATCTTTGTTTCCTCCTTATCATGAACTCCAATTTTCAGTATTACATATTTAATATGTATGAAATTTCACTGCATAAAAAAAGAACACCAAATTGGGCCCCTTTTCTTTTATAAAATAAGAAAGGGACTCTGCGCCATGCAAAGCTCCCTCTTTTTTGTTTGTAAATTCAATTATTTTTCTGGAATAGCTTGGATATTCCAAACATATACGTTTTCGCCATTTGCATAAAGAATGGCGAAATCATCGGTAAGATAATGTCATAATCAGCAAGTTCATCCACTGGTTTATCCTCTGGGTCAAACTCTGGACCCAGGTGTGTCCAAAATCGCGCATTTCTTCTTCAGAATATGATCTGTATGAAGACACGTAGGCATTATACTCTGCTGATGCCTGTCGCTGTTCTTTAGCTGCATATCGTTCATCAGCCTGTTTGGCGGAGACTCGTGACTTCAGTCGTGAGAGGAGCCAAACTAACTCCTGTATCCGCCATC